>C688J18823_10000008_pt1 | contig 215592 bp, 190 predicted proteins | sample HopSoiMetagenom1_FD_18823 | JGI IMG/M metagenome (IMG submission 18823)
ATAACCGCCCATGCCTAAAGGATTGCTCCGGTTTCATGCTCCGGTCAACGACAAATTTATCACCTCCAGTTGTTATCGTCGCCAGAAGTTCCTGGATTCAGCGCGCCATCTACGATCCCACCTGCGGCTGTAGCTCGCTCCTGCTCAAAGCGGTGGCCTCAGACTTGCGCGTTAAGAGCAGCCAGCCGAATGTGGCTGACGCAGCCGATGCAACTAATATGGCTATCTTTGCGACCTCTAGTGATTGTCCTTCGCCGAAAGCGAGGCCTGCAACGAACAGCGACATGCGCAGGTCTGCGTAAATTTTTTGACGGAGTCAATGCCGGAGACACTCAATCGCTGGTATTGACCTCCGCAAAATAACAGGAATTAATCTTGCGGCACGGGATCATCGTCCGTAGCTGGCCGATTTTGTGAAGTCACATGGAGAGTCGGGTTGGCCAGATAGTTCTTTGCTCCAGTCTTGCCGAATTCAACCGGTGTAGCGGTGATCTCATAGCCGCCCCAGCCATGTTCGTTGCCATCGCCCACGCTGGTGAGCAGGTACTTGAAAACGTAGCCGTTCTTGATCAGGGGTTCGGCCGCAAATGACTCATCCAGCAGAGGTCCCCTTCCACCGTAGACGTTTTCGGATTCCGATGGAGTGGTTAGCATGCGCAGGTGGAAAGGAAACCCCGTCGTGCGAAAGCGGGAGGCATATCGTTGAAGCGCTCCAATCATAATATTGATCGTGTCTCTTGCGGCTGCTTCATTCTGCTCCATTTCAGTTGGTTGATGCAGCAGCTTAGCCAGGCCGAGATCATTTTTCTCCCACGGGCCAAAGTCGTCGATGCGCCACTCATCGCCTTCAAGGTGCATGGTAACGATAAAATCCTGAGTGTTGCCGGAGAGCTCAAGTTCCAGCGGTAGCAACGCATCAACGCCTGATATAAAAGCGTTTGCCAGCCTGACCTTGCCCTTGCTATTGCCATTTTCGTCAAGAATGTCCCAGCCTTCAGAATCGTGCGCCGGCCGAACGGAGCATCCGTGAAGTTGTGTATTCTTCATCTCCAGGAGCTGGTCCATCACAAGTTGTTTTTGCATCCTGGGCAGGACTTCAATGCCCTTCTGCACCGGCTCAGGAAGATGGCGGGCAATCGCTTCAGGCTTGGTGGCGGTTGCCAGTTCTTCCAGCGCAGCCTGCGGCGTAGTTCCTTGCAATGAATACGAAGGGACAGCAGACAACAGTGTTGCAAGAAGCCAATGGCTCTTCATAGAACACCCGCGTGAGAATAAGACACCAGGGCGGCGGCCACAGTTCCCACTGCTTTTCAGAACGATGATGGTTGGCAATCTTGCAGGAAATCGGCAGACAGGCTTTCTTTAACGTGCGATGTTACAGGCGAGTACTTATCCATCCTTGCGCAAAGGCGCAGTAGATCAGGCTTTAAGCCGGGGCTTTGGCAGACTTGGCACGGATGCGGGCCAGCGAGCTTAGCCCGCGCAGAACGGTATTGAAGTATTCGGGATTCCTGCTGACAAACTTCAGCCGGCTGCCGCGGCCCAGATAGGATTCCGCCGTGGAGTCTTCCAGCTCCTGCCAGAACCAGCGCTGCATGCGCTTTAGATCGAATGCGTTGCCGGTACGGGAGTAAATCGTTTGGGCGGGACCCAGGGTGAACCAATCGTGCTTCACAAAAACTTTGTAATCGCGTTCCGGAGAGTCAGAAGCAAAGATGTACCACTCGTCAAAAAGTTCAAAAGGTATGGCGGAAATGTTGTCGCTCACCGGGATATGCAACGACCGTCCTGAGGTTCGCCATCCGCGCTGCATTTCTTCTGAGGTCGGCTGCAGCGGGTAAGAATCAAAAGAGGTGATCACGACGTTCTTGCTGGCCACTACTGCCGGACAAACTTGTAGAACGTCATAAACTTCATGGGCAGCCGTTTCCAGCCACCTGTATTCTCCCTGGACCCCGTGAAACATTCACTACCTCTTCTTCAGTCAGGCACTCAGTGCGCTGTCCTTGCTGTAATCGGCTTCCCATACGCCTTCAAAATCCACAAAGAACCCGCGGATGGTCAGCTCCGGAATCTGCGCCTGCAGAAAATCCACGGCGCGATGCAGGTCTTGCCGGTGGTTTTCCGCTTCGCGAGCAGTATCGTTATCAAAGGCCCCCAAACCACCGTAAGCGCCGCAATCGGAGTGTAACATCAGCAACACTGTATGCGTGCCGTGCAGCTGCATCGATTTGCGGACCTGTTCCAGGACGAACTGCCGGTCTCTTTCCAGGTCGTCGCCGGCCAGGCACTTTGCGCCGCCGGCAACCAGAATGGGGTCAAAAAATTCCACGCCGATGCGCTTGGTGAGTTTGTGGAGCACCATGTCAAAACGATGGTCGAAACACCAGACGATTGCGGCATCGGCTTTATACCGTTCCCGTGGGGAATCGAAATGGAATATCTTACGAATAAAGCACCTCGCGTCGGGACATTATATAGTCGGATGCCTTTTTCGCGGTCTGTAAAAATAGGACATGACCGGGGACGCCGGATAGGCCTTTTCCTGCGGCTGCCGGGGTGGCAGGAACCGAGAATCTCACCCCGCAAAATCGATGGAACAAATCCTTCCCGCCGTATACTTCCTTTTAGCTCCCCCGGAGAAACCATGAATCTTGATCGACGCTGGACCAAATTCCCTATCGTCTGTCTTTTTCTTAGCTTAGCTCTGTCAGCCACTGCCGCCGCTTCCAGCATCACGTTCAAAATCACGCTCCCGGCCGGACAGCAGGCTGGTCAGCAAGCTGGTCCGCAAGCAATGACAGGAAGATTGTTTGTGATTATCGCCCGGGCCAATGATCCCGAGCCCCGCCTCCAGGTAAGCTCATGGCGCTCGCGCACGGAGATGATCGCCGTGGATGTCCAAAACCTGCAATCCGGGCAGGCCGCCACGCTCGATGCCCTGACCCTCGGCTATCCTTTGAAATCAGTGCGCGAGCTTCCCGCCGGCGACTACTATGTGCAGGCTCTCCTCAATGTTTACACGCGCTTCCAGCGGTCGGACGGGCACACCATCTGGGCCCATATGGATCAGTGGGAAGGCCAGCAGTTTAACAAGTCTCCGGGAAACCTCTTTAGTGACGCTGGCCATTTCCACTTGGATCCGCTCACCGGCTACGAGATCAGGCTGAACCTTGACCACAAGATTCCTACGCCGCTGCCGCCGGGCGATACCCAATATGTGAAGCACATCAAGATACAGAGCAAGCTGCTGACCCAGTTCTGGGGACAGCCTATTTATCTGGGCGCCACGGTGCTGCTGCCGGAAGGATATGAGGCCCACCCCAACGCGCATTATCCTGTGCTCTATGAACAGGGACACTTCAGCCTGCGGGCGCCACTCGGTTTTTCTACTGAGCAATCACCTGCGGACCTGCCGGTGCGGGAAGGCCGCATCTCCGGGCCGGAGTTGTACAAGCGCTGGACGTCGAATGGATTTCCGCGCATGATCGCCGTCACCTTCCAGCATCCAACTGTCTATTTTGACGACTCGTATGCCGTGAACTCGGCCAATAACGGCCCGTACGGTGATGCCATCATGAATGAGCTGATTCCTTATATCGAGGAACATTTCCGCATCATCCGCCAGCCGTACGCGCGCGTTTTATCAGGCGGATCAACAGGAGGATGGGAGTCGCTGGCGCTTCAGGTCTATCATCCTGATTTCTTCGGTGGAACGTGGACTTTCTACCCCGATCCGGTCGACTTCACCCGCTATGGGATTGTCGACGTTTACGGCGATGTAAATGCCTTCCTGGCGCCGGGCTATGATCCGCCGATTCCTGAGCGGCCCATGTCTCGCACCGCTGAAGGTCAAACGGATGTGACTGTGCGGCAGATGAGCCAACTGGAAGAAGTGCTGGGCTCGCACGGACGCTCCGGACAGCAGTTTGAAGCATGGGAAGCCGTGTATGGTCCAGTGGGCGTGGATGGTTATCCCAAGCCGCTGTGGGACAAGACTACAGGCAAGATCGACCAGAGCGTTGCTGCCTATATGCGCGAGCATGGCTATGATTTAAAAGATTATTTGCAGAACAGCTGGCAAACGATCGGCCCCAAACTTGTCAACAAGCTGCACCTCTACTGCGGTGACATGGACAACTTCTACTTGAACCTTGCGGTTTACCGGCTTGAAGATTTTCTCAAGGGCACCAACAACCCTCCTTACGGCGGATCGGTTGAATATGGCCGCCCGATGAAAGGCCACGGCTGGACGCCGCTGAACCAGACCGAACTTCTCAAGGTAATGGCGAACCACATTACATTGAATGCGCCCAAGGGAGCGGATGGGAGCTGGAAGTACTGATAAACCTCCGCAGATAGGCGCAGCCTTGCACAGAAAGCAAATCTCACCACGGATGCACGGATTTAAGAATTCAAAATGGTTTTATTGAACTTTTTTGATCCGTGTAAATCAGTGTTTTAAGTGTTATCTGTGGTTAAGGTTTGGGCTTGACGCCCCCCAACCTCCTTATACCGATAGCACCCTACCAGGTGGTCATTCACCATCCCCACTGCCTGCATGAACGCGTAGCAAATGGTCGGACCCACAAACTTAAATCCGCGTTTGAGCATGTCGCGGCTCATCTTGTCGGATTCTCCAGTTCGGGCCTGTATCTGGGAGGATGCGCTGAGCGCATTGACTTTTGGCGTTCCGCCCACAAATTGCCAGATGTACTTATCGAAGGAACCAAATTCTTTCTGCACGGCCAAAAAGGCCCGCGCGTTCTGTACTGTTGCTGATATCTTCAGCCGGTTGCGAACAATGCCTGCATTGGCCATTAGCTGCTTCAACTTTGGCGCATCGTAGCGGGCGATGCTTTTAGGGTTGAAGTTGCTGAAAGCGCGTCTGTAAGCATCGCGCTTCGCCAGGATGGTGGACCAGCTCAGACCGGCTTGCGCGCCTTCAAGAATCAGAAACTCAAACAGCACGCGATCGTCATGCTGGGGCACGCCCCATTCGGCGTCATGGTAGGCCATCATTGCCGGAGTGGTCGCCCAGGAACAGCGTGGTCGTTTGTCCAAAAGCGGCGCGGCTGGAGGCGTCGGCGGAATACCTTTTGCCGGCATCGTCTACCGCGCCTGACTTGCTAAGACGCGAGCTGCTACTGGCGTCATCTCAACTTCCATACCGCTCAGCACGGCATTGCCGGAAAGCGGATCGCGGCGATTTTCGTCCATCAGCGCGTTCAGGTTGGCGCCAGGATGTGCGGCCGCAATTTTGAGTTGTGTGCCCGGTTGATCATGGCCCCATCCATGAGGCAGGCTGATAACTCCCTGCATCATCTCGTCGGTAATTTTCACTTCCGCCTCAATCGTGCGCCCGTCATTCGCGATCCGGACTCTGCCGCCGTCTTCCAGGCCGAACCGAGCCGCGTCTGTGGGATTCACCAGGGCAATGCATCGCGCCGCGCCTTTGGCTAGCACTGGAAGGTTGTGCATCCAGCTATTGTTTCCGTGAAGCTGCCGCCTTCCGACGATCACAAGTTCCAGTATTGACCGCCCAAGATCAGCCGCTGGACGTTTGAGATCGTCAATGAGCATGGCCGGCGCAAGTTCGATCTTTCCCGAGGGTGTGCGCAGCACGTCCGGCACGCGCGGTTCCAGCACTCCCAGATCGATTCCACCTTCTGCCGCCTGGACTTTCTCCAGGTTAAGTCCGTCAGGCTTCATGCCAAACTGATCGCCGTAAGGCCCTGCGCGCAGACCGAGATCGAGCAAGCGCTCTGGGCCGCGCCGCTCCGCGCCTGCTTTAAATATGTGATCGGCAAACGGCCCAGCAGTTCGACGGAGGTCGTCCAAGAGCAGTTCATCGTCAATTTGGTTGATGTCCGCAGCAGCGCCCTTGCCTTGAATAATGCCGATCAACCGCAACAGCACCTGCCATTCTTCAGGACGATCTGCCGCACGCGGAAACACCGGATGGCTGTAACGCGCGTGATTGCGATAGGAAAGCTGCGAAAAAGCGACATCATAATGCGAATCTTCCAGCGGAGACGTTCCGGGTAAAATCACGTCAGCATGTCGCGAAGTTTCATTCAAGTAGATGTCCATGCTGACCATAAATTCCAACTGATCCATTGCGGCGGCCAGGCGTTCACCGTTCGGTGAAGAGAGCGCAGGATTACTTGCTACCGTAATGAGCGCTTTTATTTGGCCCTCGCCCGGAGTCTGGATTTCCTCCGCCAGGCAGCTCATGGGAAATTCGCCTAATATTTCCGGCGCGACGGAAACGCGACTCTTGCGCCTGCCCGTGACAATTCCTTTGCCAGTACCCGGCTTGCCTCCGGTGTTAGCTGGAAACGTGTTCGACTGCAACGCAGCCGCTTTGGGAAACATCGCGCCACCCGGCTCGTCTAGGTGTCCGGTGAGAACGTTGAGCACGTCGATCAGCCAATTGCACAGGGTTCCGTATTCTTGTGTGCACGTCCCGACGCGGCCATAGACTACAGCACGTTTCGCACCCGCTAGCGTGCAGGCCAACGTACGAATAGTCTCAGCGGGAATTCCGCAGCGAGACGAGATTTTTTCCGGCGCAAAGCCGGCAACAGCGCTCTCCAGCAGTTCAACTCCGGCAACGTGCCCTCCCATCCGGCCAAGGCGGACCAGCTTTTCCGCAAATAACGTATGCACCATGCCAAGCAGTAGAAACACATCGCCGCCCGGACGAATAAAAATATGCTCATCGGCCACGTTCGCCGTCTCCGTGCGTCTTGGATCCACGACGACCAGCCGTCCGCCGCGGGCGCGCAGAGCTTTGGCTTTGTCGCGGAAATTCGGCACGGTCCAGAGGCTTCCGTTGGAGACCATCGGATTCGCACCCAGCATCAACAGAAAATCTGTCCGTTCGATGTCGGGTACGGGAATGGAAAGGAAGTCGCCAAACATCAACCCGCAAGAAAGATGCTTGGGCATCTGGTCCAGCGTTGATGCGGAAAAAACATTCTTCGATCCCAATGCGCGGCCCAGGCGCGGCGCATAAAGCAGCAGCGCAAGTTTGTGGACAATCGGATTTCCCAGCGTCAAAGCAACCGAATCAGTTCCATGTTTGGCGATGATCGGCGGCAAGCGACGCTCAATCTCTGCAAAAGCTTCTTCCCATGTCGCTTCCACGAAGCGGCCGTCGCGTTTTATCACTGGCTTGCGCAGACGGTCCGGATCTTCATGCAGGTCCTTGAGGGCCACGCCCTTGGGACAAAGATAGCCCTTGCTGAAGACGTCGGCAGCATGTCCGCGAATGCGCTTTACGCGGCCTTCCACTACGGTAATTTCAAGGCCGCAACATGCTTCACAAAAAGGGCAGATCCGATGGTGGATGGTTTCGTTGCTTTCGTTGGTCATCGAACACCCCTCCTGAACAGCTGAGATGGCAGCACGCTCACATTGCGTGGACAGACAAAAGTTCCAACACGTCCAAGGTAAAGACTTTATCGCCTGTTGTAAACACAGCGTCCGCTGGTTAACGAGCCATAAAACGATTTGATAGCAGCTATCACGTCTTTTAATTGGCCGTGACTGGCAGGGGCCGGATATGCTAAAAACTTAGTTACCGCTCGCACGGACCCACTGGCCCAATAACCAAATAATTCAGGCTTGAAGGAGCTTCATGGCAAACGAACTGCGCAATTTTCTCGCCCTCTCTTATGACGAACTGGAAGATATGAATCTGCAGGCGAAGGAGCAGCGCAGAAACCGCGTTGCCATGCACAAGATCCAGGAAGACCGGCTGAAATATCTGACCGATGAGAAGCGCATTAAGGCCGTCACAGTGCTGTTCAGCGATCTTGAAGGCCGCCTGCACATGCTGGACTATGACAAAAAATTCTTGCTCAAAAGCTGGGACAACCTGACTTTTGACGGTTCGTCGATTCGCGGCTTCACTGCCCAGCGTGAAAGCGATTTGCGTCTCGGTCTGGATTGGAGCTCGTTTTACTGGGCGCCGTCAGACGTGTTTGGCTCCGGCAAAGTCCTGGTCTTTGGCGATGTAATCGATAAAGGCGGCACGCCTTACAGCGCCGACATCCGCGGCAATCTCAAAGTTTTTGCTTCGGAAATGCACCAGAAAGAGGGCTACACGCTCAATGCCGCCAATGAAATTGAAGGCTTCCTCTTTCAGGGCGCTGACGCGGAGCGTCGCTACCACGAAACCACCAAGTTTGAATATGTGAATACCGGCGGCTATTACCATTCGCTGCCGGGCGATCCCCTGCGCACTTTTATTGACACCACGGCTGAAGTGCAGCGCGCCATGGGCTTCCAGAATGAGAAGGACCATCCTGAGGTGGCGCCGTCACAATTTGAAATCAATTACAGCTATGGCGAAGTCGTCGCCGCTGCTGACCAGATCCAGCTCTATAAGCTGATCTGCCGCCAGGTTGCTACCAGAATGGGTCTGACTGCCTCATTCCTGCCCAAGCCTGTGGTCGGCGTAAACGGCAACGGCATGCACACCAACGTTTCCATCAGCAAAGACGGCAAGAACCTCTTCTGGGATCCTAAGGGTGAAGAAAAGTTGAGCAAGCTCGGCTGGGCTTTTGTGGATCGCATTCTCACGCATGGTAACGACATCTGCCTCATGCTGAATGCAAGCGTGAATGCTTATCGCCGGCTCGATCCGCATTTTGAAGCGCCAAACCAAATTAAAGCTTCAGCAGTCGATCGCGGATCGATGGTGCGCATCCCGATCGGCAACGAAAAGAGCATGCGCGTTGAAGTACGTTCCGTCGCGCCCGACGCCAATCCTTATATGGTGATGATGGCGGTGTTTAAGACCGGAATCGCCGGGGAAACGTCCAAGATCAAGAACCTGCGCCAGGCCGAGCGCTATCTCCCGGATAATATTTATACGGCGATGGAGAACTTCCGCTCGTCCGATTGGACCAGCAAGCTAATGGGCGGTGCAGACGTGAAGACGCGCTACGCCGACCTGAAACAGGCATCTGCTGATCGTTGCCCGCGCCTGCTGGGAACATTCGTGAAAGCGCCCGAAGTGCAATACCATCACGACGTTTACAACCAGTACTTGTGGAACATGTTTTAACTTGCGAACAATTGAACCACAGAGAAACACAGAGGACCAAAGGTTTGATTTTCCTCCGTGCTTCTCTGTGTCCCTCTGTGGTTAAGCTTTCCGCGATTTTACACACCCTGTAGCAACTTCGAAATTGTTATTTTGAATCCATCGGCCAGCGTTTCAAGCATCGGAAGAGACGGGCAAACCTTGGCATTTTCCCATTCCGATATGTTTCCCCTGTCAATTCCAAACCGGTGCGCCATCTCACCCTGGCTCAGTCCTGCTTGCTCTCGCAAAGAACGGAGCCGCTTGCCGATCCTAACCGTAATGTTTTCCCTTGACACACTTAGATTGTCGCCTGTAGGATCCTTCCGACCTATCGGTTACATCCGACAGGCTATCGAAGTGACTTTCAATGCAAAAAATGAAATTCCCTGAAGTGAAGGGCAAGATAATTCAAACAATAGAACTGTTTGTTTCTTCCGACGAATGCATCATCGATATTGGCTTTCAGGACAGAACTTCGCTCAGCTTCGATGTGGAGCCGTGCGTTGTAATCGTGCCTAAGTTAGCGGACTGGAAAACTGGCGAATATAGACCGCTCAAGCGATGGCGACCTGTTCACAGCAGATCGTCTCGCCCATAAACGCATCATCTCCTATGGATGCTTGGCAGAGGTTTCAGCCGGTAAATCGTTCTTGCTCCATTCAAAAAATGAAGCGTCATACATGCTGGGATCGTAGCCCAGATATTTCGCCACAAAATAGTCGAAAGACGATTGCATGCCCGTGCGGCAATAAGTAACCAGCGGCTGGTCTGCCTTGGCATTCAATTCGGAGTACATGCGCCGCAATTCTGCTTCCGGTTTCAGGACGGGGTTCTGGCGGCTGACGAGCATGTCCATCCAGTACAGGCCTTTCGCGCCGGGGATATGACCGGCCTTGGCAACATCTTCGGAGCGTTGCTCGCCAGTAAACTCTTTTGTTGGCCGTGCGTCCACCAGGGTCACGCTTCCTGCCTTCTTTTGCGAGAGCTCGCGCATTGCTTTTGTATCGACCAGAATTTCTGGTCGCGGTGAAACCACCAGCGTTGTTGTCTTTGCCTGCGGTATTTCGGTTGAAAGAGGCCTGCGTTCGGCAGTCCATTTCTCCAGGCCGCCATCCAGAAGCGCAACGCGCGCCGTCACGCCAAGATAATCCAGGGTGAAGTAGGCGCGCGCCGCGAGCAGATTGAACCGTTCTCCATACAAAACGACCCGCGATGAGTTGCTTACGCCGGCAGCTTCAAAGACATGCTGCAAAGTCTCGATCGGCGGCAGTTCATTGGGAATGCCGTCACGTGTAACAGCAATGTCCTCCAGCTTGATCTGCCTTGCGCCGGGGATGTGCCCTTTGGAATAAAACTCCGATGTGGAATTGATGCAGAGTACGATTACGTCCGGCTCGCTCAGGTTTTCTGCCAACCACCCGGTTGTGACAAGCATTTCCGGGCGCAATTTTGGTTGCGCATTGCTCTGGGCTGCCACAGGCGTCGCCTGCAATATGGCGAGCAACGCGAGAATGAATGTGCGAAGAAACATCGCGTTTGCTCCCTAGCGCAATGACGTGCCCGCGACCACCGGTAGATTGTTCATATGACTCCATTGATGAATCGACCCGTCGAACATGGCGGCATCGTAGCCAAGATATTTGGCTATGAAGTAATCATGTGAAGCCTGCAAGCCGATCTCGCAATAGGTAACCAGTTTCTCCCCCGGCGTGATGCCCCTGGCGGCAAAGAGCTCCTTGAGTTTTTCCGGTGGAAGGAAAACCGGATTGTTCTTGGCATCAACCAGCGTTTCCTGCCAGTAAACATGGACAGCTCCGGCGATATGTCCATCGGCATAGCGCTTATCCGGCCTCGAATCAACCAATAGAGCATTCTTCGATGGTTGTTCAGAGAGCTTCTTTACTTCGTCCATCATGGCGCGAACTTCAGGATGAACATGTGGTGTAAAACTGCCTCGCGTAATTTTCGGCGCATCTTTAGAGAGCTGTCGATTTTCCTTCCGCCATTCATCGATGCCGCCATCCAGCAGTGCCGTGTGATTGCCATGGCCCAGATAATCCAGCGTGTAGTAGGTCCGGCCCGCCATCGGATACCAGGACGTGGTGTAGATCACCACGCGCGAATCATCGTTTACGCCCAGCTTTTCAAAACTATCTTTTAATTTTTCTGAGGTGGGAAGTTCGGCATCCTCGCCCACAATAAAATCCTCCAGCGCTAGAAACCGAGCCCCGGGAATATGGCCTTTATCGTATTCTGCGCGCTTCTCGTCCACATGCAGAATGATCACTTTTGGATCATTCAGGTGCTCGCTCAGCCACTTTGCTGAAACGATCATCTCCGGATGAACTGCTCCATCGGCAGGCGTGGCCGGGGCGGAAGAGGAAAACACTATAAAAGCCACAACAGATAGGCCGAGGCTGCGAAACAATTTGCTGATCATAGTTGGTACTCTCCATGTCCATCTTTAGTCGATGCACCAGGGTTATAGGACAAATGAAAGGTCAAGCGCATAATATACAGCTTAGACTTCGCCGCGCTCGCACTGTTAGCGGGACGCCGGCCCTTATATTGCCACCGTCAAGGAATTAAATGATAAAGAAATGCGTGGTTATCCTATTTTTGAGCACAGGATTGCTTTCGTCAGTAACTTTAGCGCAGTCTCCGCTGGATGATCTCCGCAAAAGGGCCGAAGAAGCGCTGGGCCGGAAAAGTGGGCCGACTGACGACCGCATTGCAGCCGGATTGAAGGAAGCGCTGACAGTGAGCACGCAGAGAGCGGTAGCTTCCACCGGACGCGTGGATGGCTTTCTGAAAAATGCGGCCATCAAAATTCTGCTGCCGGAAAAACTACGCAATGTTGGCAAAGGCATGCGCCTATTGGGCAGGGGGCAGCAGGTGGACGCGTTGGAAATCGGAATGAACCGCGCAGCGGAGCAGGCTGCACCGGCTGCACGGCAAATCTTTATCGACGCTGTAACAAAGATGACAATCGCTGATGCACGCCAGATCCTTTCCGGTGGCGACACGGCAGCTACGGATTATTTCAAAACGGCTAGCTCAGAGCAGTTAACGGCGGCCTTCTCCCCCATTGTGCACCAAGCCATGGAAAAGGTGGGCGTGGTGAGGCAATACAACCAGCTGATGCAAAACCCTATTGCCGCGCGGGTAGCTGAAAACGAGGGTTTCAGCATTGATAAATATGTAGTCGGCAGAACCATGGACGGGCTCTTTTACGTGATGGGAGAAGAAGAACGCAAAATTCGCAAAGACCCCGCCGCACAAACCACGGCGTTGCTGCGTGAGATATTCGGCAAAAAGCAGAACCCATAATCCACTCTTATTGGTTTTCACGCCTGGGTGTAGAATCTCCGGTATTAAAGCCCGCAAGTCAACCGAGGAGGACCACCATGAAGGTCGTGATACGCGTCCTGATAGCGCTTGTGCTCTGCGGATCGATCATCGCCCAGCAACATTCCATGCATAGCCAGCCGCCCGCTAAGAAAGCCACGCTCATGAATGGGCTGGGAGATCTGCACCATCCTGTTTCAACCAGCAACCCTGAAGCGCAGAAATTTTTTGATCAGGGCATGCGGCTGATTTATGCCTTCAACCATGAAGAAGCTGCCGGATCTTTTGAACGCGCTGCTGAGCTCGATCCCAAAATGGCGATGGCATACTGGGGACTGGCGGAAGCTGTGGGGCCGAACTACAACGATCCGGCTGATCCTGATCGGTACAAGAAGGCGCATGAAGCCATTGCTAAGGCCGAAGAACTGGCGTCGAACGCATCGCCCAGCGAGAAGGCCTATATCGGTGCGATGGCGCTACGCTTCCCAGCCGATCCGGCGGCCGACCATCGTCTGGCGGCGGAGCGCTACCGCAATGCCATGGGCGACCTGGTGAAAGAGTTCCCTGATGACCTGGACGCCGCCACGCTGTTTGCTGAAGCCGGCATGGATCTTCATCCGTGGGGGCTGTGGCGTCCGGATGGTACGCCTGCAGGCGGGACTGAAGACATTATTGCGGCTCTGGAATCGGTATTAAAACGCGATCCCAATCACATGGGCGCTATTCACTATTACATTCACGCCGTGGAAGCATCGCCAAATCCCGAGCGCGCGCTTGCGGCAGCGAACCGGCTGGCGGCTTTGGCTCCTGCAGCGGGGCATCTGGTGCATATGCCCGGACACGTTTACATCCGCACCGGAGACTTTGAAGCGGCGGTAAAAACCAATGAACTGGCTGCGGCGGCAGACCGCGCATATCTGCAGGCCAGCGGATCCCCCGGCCTGTATGGCGCAATGTACTACAGCCACAATCTCCACTTCATTGCCGCATGCTCCAGCATGAATGGTAATTATGCTGAAGCCCACAAGGCTGCAGAGATGCTGGCTGCCCATGTTGGTCCAATGGTAAAAGACATACCGCCTCTGGAAGGGTTTATGACCGTGCCTATCGCGGTGGAAGTACGCTTCCAGAAGTGGGACCAGATACTGGCGATGCCGCAACCGCCAGCGGCGATGCAGACCGCGACCGTCTTCTGGCATTTTGCGCGCGGAATGGCCCTGGCTGCCAAAGGCAAAGGGACTGAGGCTGAGGCCGAGCACCGCATCGTAAGCGAAGCCGCGGACAAAACGCCGCCAGACCAGGTTTTTGCCATGCCGGTGAACAACAAAGCGAAAGATGTGTTGAACATCGCCACAAATGTTCTTGGAGCAAAGATCGCGCAGGCAAAGCACGATTCAACCGGTGCAGTCTCATTGTTGCGCCGCGCAGTGACTATCCAGGACACGCTGAAGTATGACGAGCCGCCAGATTGGTTTTATCCGGTGCGCGAATCGCTGGGCGCCGTGCTGCTGCTGAACGGTAATGCCAGTGAAGCCGAAAAAGTTTTTCGCGAAGATCTGGACCGCAATCCGCGCAATCCGCGGTCGCTATTTGGATTGGCTGAGGCCTTGCGCGCGCAAAACCGCGCCTATGACGCGCAGTTTGTCGACAAGCAATTTCAATCCAACTGGAAGAGTACCGAGATCAAACTGAAAGTTGCGGACCTGACGTAAAACAAAAAACGGACTGCCCTAATGAGACCAATGTGCCGGAGAGCGCTACATTGAGTTCCCATTTCTTTGTCATAATTGCAACAGGAGGTATTTCTTATGAAGGCTGAAAATCTGAGGCACGACTTGAGAGATAACGTAGCAGAAATCGCGGACAGGGCAAGAGACCTCTCCGCCAAAGTTAGGGATAGGCTGGACGAAACATACAACGACCTGAATCGCACCGTGCGCCGGGCCAAGGATGCGACTGAGGATCGATTGGATGATCTCCGCGACCACGTGAAAAGCCGTCCGTTGGCCTCAGTTGCAACGGTCGCAGCAGGAGCCTTTGCCGTAGGAATCCTTACAGGGTGGTTGCTGGGCCGCAAAACGCGGTCTTAGTACAACCTAATCAGCTTCAGTGGTGGCCTAGAATGGGATGCGGCACATAGGTCGATTCAAGCTGCGCGATCTCCTCTTGCGTCAGCTTTAGGTCTACTGCTGCTATAGCATCCTGTAGATGATGCGGCTTGGATGCCCCGATGATCGGGGCCGAGACTTCCGGCTTGTGCAACAGCCATGCCAGAGCTACCTGCGCAGGCGGCACGCCGCGACTCTTCGCCACCTGTGCCACGCTCTCGACCACGCGGTCGTCGGCTTCCTGCGTGTAAAGCTTTTTAGTGTAGTCATCTTCCTGGGATCGAACGGTTCCCGCTTTGCGATTCCCTGCCAGCACGCCGCGAGCCAGCGGGCTCCAGGGAATGAGTCCCACGCCTTCTGCCCGGCACAAAGGAATCATCTCTCGTTCTTCTTCGCGATAAACAAGGTTGTAATGGTTCTGCATGGTCACGAACCGCGTCATGCCAAGACGGTCGGAAGTGTGGAGCATTTGCGCAAACTGCCAGGCAAACATTGACGATGCACCGATGTACCGGGCCTTCCCCAACTTCACCACATCATGCAGCGCGGTAAGAGTCTCTTCGATGGGCGTTTCATAGTCGAAGCGGTGAATCTGGTAGAGATCGACGTAATCCGTGCCCAGGCGGCGCAGGCTATCGTCAATGGCATGCATGATGTGCTTGCGCGAAAGCCCTTTCTGGTTGGGATCGTCACCCAAGGGGAAGAATACTTTGGTGGCAATCACCAGCTTGTCGCGCGATGGCCCAAAGTCCTTCAACGCGCGCCCAAGGACCTCCTCGCTGGCGCCAAGCGAATACATGTCCGCGGTGTCAAAGAAGTTGATGCCGGATTCGAGCGCCTGCTTAATAAAGGGACGGCTCTCTTCTTCTTCCAGCACCCACTGCCGCCACTTCTTTGTGCCGTAGGTCATGCAGCCAAGGCATATGCGGGAAACCTTTACGCCCGTAGAACCAAGGTTCGTGTATTCCATTTGCGCCTTTCGCCAACTTCATTCTTGATGTTTTCAGGAGCAGCGGAGCAATTTGCAGACTCATGATTTTCAGGCAAAACCTCAGTCCACTTCAACTTTCTCAAAGCCCATCCCCTGCAGCAGCGTGGTAACGGTGGCGCGGGCGTTGTCACGGGCATTGATAAGAATTCCGCCCGCCCCGGCTTCCTGAAGCAACTCGCCTTCAGCTTCCTGCCGGACTTGGGTTTCCAGGTTGGGATCAACCCGGACCAGCAGTCCCGTATTGCGTGAATATACTTTGGTGCGCGCATTGTCCAGCCGTGTGATCAGGATTTGCGGATTGGGCAGGTGGATACGCACCACTTTGCCCTGAATCTTGATGTCGCTATTTTTCATCCGGCTGAAATCGATGCCGGCAACAACCTGGCCATGAACGATCATCAGCAGCCGATCACCGGCGATAAAGTCCGGCAAAATCGGATTGTCCTTCTCGCCAGTCACGATCTTGTCCATATTGAAGACCACGGTTTCCATCCTCTGCAACCGCTGGATGCGTTCAATCACACTGCCCTCACTGCTGATGCGCGTGTTGCGCCCGCTTAGCAGTGACCAAAACGCCGCCAGGGGGCCGGACTGAACTCGCGCCATCAGCACGGCAAGCAGCAGAGCTATAACTGCGCCCATCAGAAGGCCCGGCAGTAGTGCCAGCCGACGGCGAGGCAAAGCAGGGTGCATGGATGTATCTGTCATGGAAGCTATTGTAAGTTGCAGCAGAACACCTGGCGCATGACGAAAGGCCGAAGCAGCGCCGGTCGAAATCCTAGAAGACGCTAATGCGCTGCGTTTGACGTTTCTGCAATTGCTGATAATAGGCAGCAGCGTTGTCCTTGAAAGTGGCTTCGTAGTTCGGATATTGGCGGAAATTCTTATATGCGTCCAACGCAAGCGAACTCTGGATACGATCCAGCGACATGCCTTGGCGGTACATGCGCGCCACTTGGTCCCGCAGGTCGGCTAGGTAATTGCGAAAGCGCTGCAACTCGCTTTTTGTTGCCAGTTCAAAATGTCCGGGAATAACGTGCTCGACCGGCAGCTCAAGCATGTGATCGAGCGCTGTGATCCAGTTTTCCAGATCGCCATCATCCATGGCGGGACATGAGTTGGTAAGAAAGAGATCGCCGGTGGCAATGGCATGTTCGGCAGGAAAGTAAACCACCAGATCACCCTGAGTATGCGCCGGGCCGGGATGGTAGATTTGAACTTCGTGACTGCCGAGATAAAGCACAAGCCCTTTCGGCCCCACGGTTTCATTGACGGAATTTTCTAGGGCCGGTTTTTTTGCCTGTGAGCGGGTGAATTCCGTGCTGATAATGACCGCATCCGGGCCGACGACCGCGTTTCCGCCGATATGATCGGGATGATAATGCGTGTTGACGATCCAGCGCACTGGAGCTTGAGAAACTTTGCGAATTTCCTGCCGCAGCTTGTGGCCTTCCTCTGCATTCAATCCTGTATCAACGACGAGGATTCCCTGATCGCTGATGAGAAAAGTTGAATTTGCGCTGGCATCATTGTCAGAAATGTATGCGTAGAGGTCGGGGCCAATCTTCTGAACTGAAGCAGCCGCATCCCGAGGCGTTAAACAGAACACTATTGAAACTGCAACTAAAACAAAGGTCGAGAAAGTGGTTCTCTTATCCAAATATATTCCCGCAAAAATCAACTTGTCCTCAACTTCCTCCGCGTCTCCGGGCCTCCGTGGTGAGATTTGCAGCTACCGATACGCCACGATAAACATCCTGCGGAATGGGAACAGCACTTTTCCCTGATCATTGGGACGATAGGCTTCCTGTATTCCTTCCAGGCATAGTTCTTCGAACAGCTGGCGCTGCTCTGCATCAGTCAGGCGATCAAGATACGGACGTATGCTGGTGCTACGAATCCAGTCAAAGACCGCTTTGGGGCCGTCCATCACGTGCTGATATTCGGTCTCCCAAATATCTACGCGGCTGGCATGTTTGCGCAGGACGTCGTAATAAAACGCTGCTGGATGCACAGTTAACGTACCGGGCACAGCAGCCATCGCCTTGGCCCAGCGAGGATCACCGCTTAGCGCCGCTTCCTGCAGGACGGAATGGGCTGGCGAATGGAAATTGTTCGGCATCTGCACCGCCAAAGCTCCGCCCGTCGCCACGCCATTGATCATGCCGCGAAAAAGCGTCGCATGCCCCGCAACCCAGTGGAACGCAGCATTAGAAAAAATCAGATCGACTGCTGGCTCGGGCTTCCACGCTTCTATATCGCCCAATATCCATTGCCAATCAGGATGTTTAGCTTTGGCCTGCGCCAGCATTTCAGGGGAATTATCCACACCCGTAATGGCCGCATGCGGCCAGCGGTGCCGCAACTGTTCCGTGCTGTTTCCCGGACCGCAACCCAGATCGACGATCCGCGCAGGAGCTTCCAGATGGATCTGCGCGATGAGATCGGCTGCCGGGCGCGCGCGCTCGTCGGCATATTTCAAATATAAGTTGGGATCCCAGACGGGCATCTGCAAAGACTCTAATTGCGAGCAGCAGAAAGAATCAAGGCGTTATACAGAAACAGCATTCGCCTTCTCTGAATTTATGGCTGCAAGCATGGCGTTGTCCTCAGCAAATTTAAACCATAAAGCACCGAGCTTTTGTGCCTGCTTTTCCTCAGCGCGGGCCAGACTTTCAAGATCAGCTTTGGTGACAATTTGCAGGCCTTTCCGCTCCAGAAATCTTTGTACTTCTACAGCGCCAAAATTGCTTTCGCGGGCGGTTTCAAGATATTTGAGCACATGCACCGCTCCAACTTCAGCGTCGTGCCGCGCGATGCCCACAAGTCCGTCACTGGCTTTGCGCGCCCAGCCAACGGCATACATTCCCTCAAGCACCTTGCCGCTTTGCGGATCAAACAATTCATAGGCCGCCCGCTTGGGATCGGTCTGGTCGGGATTAATAACGTAGCCATCGCGGCTGTAAGGCAGTCCCACCGCCGGGTCAGCCACGTCCCCAATCGCAAAGATCATGGTATCCACACCAATCTCGGCAGACTTATCTGTGGCTTTGCAGGCGATGCTGCCATCGCGCTCGAAAAGAATATTTTCCGCGACGGTGAGACGGTCAATGCGGCCTGCGTTATCCGCATGGATGGCCTGCGGCGAACACAGGAAACGAAAACGCAGACGGGGTTTGCCTTCGGGATGCTCTGCGGCGGGTGTTGCCAGCACAGGAAACGTTTCCTCCGCCAACTTGCTGATGTCCTGGCCGATGGCGGAAAGTTGCGGCTGAATGCGGCGCAATTCCTCGTCAAATGCTTTGCGGTCGAGGAATTCCTCAATGTAGTCGAATTCTTTCTTGTCGAACTTAGCTTCAAACGGCCCGCGCCGCGCCACTACCACGACTTCTTCGGCGGTCTTCACCGGCGAATCGATCAGTAGCCAGCGCGCAATATCCACCATCACGTTTCCCATGCCAATGATGGCTACTCGCTTGCCGGTGGAGAAATCGCGTGAAGTAAAGGGCGGCAAAAGATTATAGCTATAGACGAAGTCCTTGGCAGCATAAACTCCGGTGACCTCTTCTCCGGGCAGGCCGAGCTTCTTTGTTCCCTGCGCGCCAACAGCAAATACGATTGCGGAAGGGCTGAACTGCTGCAAATCAGCAATGGAAACCGCCGCCTGGCTCGACACAGGAACATGGCCGAAGTAATGCACGTTGGGAAGACTCAGCACTTTGGCAAACTGCTTACGCAAGCCAATCTTCATCTTGTCTTTAGTGGGATAGATGCCGTATTCAGCCAGGCCGCCGGGCTTGATGTCGCGGTTCAGGATGATGACTTCATGGCCGCCCTGTGCGATTTTTTGGGCGGCAAACATTCCTGCTGGTCCTGCGCCAATCACAAAGACAGTCTTCACGCGTCTTCCCTCCAGCGGTTCGCAATAAGTAATCGTGCGCAGGCATTACCCAGTGCGAGCTTGAAAATGGGCTTTAACTGCGGACAACTTAATTATCCCTTACCATTCGCGCCCATGCTCGCCCAGATTTCATACATTTTCCAGCGCGCGGCCACATCCTGGCGTGCCTCTTCGAGCAGTTTTTTGGCTTCTTCAGGGTGCGATTGCCGCAGCATGCTGTAGCGCGTCTCATTGTAAATGTAATCTTCCAGAGGCACTGAAGGCGCTTTGGAATCGAGCTGCATGGGATTCTTGCCTTCAGCGGCGCGCCGGGGATCAAAGCGGAACAGCGGCCAATGTCCGGATTGGACCGCAAGCTTCTGCTGGCTTAGTCCGTTCTTCAGGTCAATCCCGTGTGCGATGCAGGTGGCATAAGCGATGATCAAGGACGGCCCGTTGTAAGCTTCAGCCTCATTAAATGCCTTGAGTGTCTGCATGTCGCCCGCGCCCATGGCAACGCGCGCGACATAAACGCTACCGTATGTCATGGCAAGTAGGGCCAGGTCTTTCTCAGCCGTCATTTTGCCGGACGCCGAAAAACGCGCGACAGCGCCGCGAGGTGTGGCCTTAGAAGTTTGCCCACCCGTATTGGAATAAACCTCGCTGTCCAGCACCAGGATATTCACGTTCTCGCCGGAAGCAAGCACATGGTCAAGGCCGCCGTAACCAATGTCATAGGCCCAGCCATCGCCGCCGACGATCCATACATTGCGCTTGACCAGCGAGTCAGCCAATACCGTCAGCTCACGCGCATCACGGTTGTGCGGGCCGAGCCGCAGGAGATTTTTGAGCAACTCTACGCGCTCACGCTGCTTGCGGACGCCCGCTTCATTCGACTGATCAGCCTCGCACAGCTCGGTTGCCAGTTCAGGCCCAATCGTATCAGCGAGACGCTTTACCAGATCCCGCGCATACTCCGCGCGCTTATCTTGCGAGAGGCGAATGCCAAGGCCAAACTCTGCATTATCTTCAAACAAGGAGTTGGCCCAGGCTATTCCGCGACCGTCATTATTGAAGGTATAAGGGGTCGTCGGCAGATTGCCCCCGTAAATCGACGAACACCCAGTGGCATTAGCTACGATGGTGCGGTCGCCAAAGAGCTGGGTCATCAGCTTGATGTATGGAGTTTCACCGCAGCCGGAGCAAGCGCCGGAAAACTCAAACAGCGGCTGCATGAGCTGCACATCTTTGACCTGCCCAAAGGAGAGCTTCTCGCGATTGAATTCCGGCAGGCCCAGGAAGAATTCCCAATTTTTTGCTTCGCGCTGGCGGATAGGCGGCTGCGGGACCATGTTCAGCGCTTTATAGTTCACGTCAGTCTTGCTCTTGGCCGGACATACATCCACGCACAAGGTGCAACCGGTGCAGTCTTCCGGCGCAACCTGCAGCGTGTACTTCATTTGCCCCAGGTCCTTCCAGCGTGCAGGAGCAGAAAGGAACGATTCAGGCGCGCCCGCGAGCTTATCGTCGTCATAGACTTTGGCGCGAATAACGGCATGCGGACAAACCAGCACGCACTTGCCACACTGAATGCATAGTTCCTTGTCCCACTCCGGAATTTCCAGAGAAATATTTCGTTTTTCCCACTGCGACGTGCCGGACGGGAACGTGCCATCCACCGGCATCTTGCTTACGGGCAGAAAATCACCATTACCCTGGATGATGGGGCCAAGAACGTCGCGCACAAATGCGGGAGCCTGCTCAGGAACCGGAAGCTGGAGATCGATGGCGCTCAACGACTCGATAGGAATTTTTACTTCAAACAGGTTCGCGAGCGTCTGATCGACGGCGGCAAAATTCTTATCCACCACTGCCTGACCGCGCTTTCCATACGTTTTGCTGATCGCATTCTTGATCGCCCTGATCGTCCGTTCCTTAGGCAGCACATTGCTGATGGCAAAGAAGCACGTTTGCATAATGGTATTGATGCGGCCACCCATGCCGGTTTCGCGTGCGACCTTGTAGGCATCAATCACATGGAATTTAACTTTCCGGGCAATAATCTCTTCCTGGATCGTGCGTGGCAGATTGGGCCAAACCTCGTCTGCACCAAACGGACTGTTCAGAAGAAAAGTTGCGCCCGGTTCGGCATATTTCAAGAGGTTAAGGCGCTCCAGGAATGAAAACTGATGGCAGGCAATAAAGTTTGCACGCGTGATGAGATAGCTGGAGCGGATGGGTCGCGGCCCGAAGCGCAGGTGCGAGGTGGTCATCGACCCGGACTTTTTTGAGTCATACACAAAGTATCCCTGGGCAAAAAGATCTGTGTCCTCGCCGATAATCTTGATGGAATTCTTGTTCGCGCCCACGGTCCCGTCCGCGCCCAGCCCATAAAACAACGCGCGTACGGTATCCGGTTCCTCGGTGGAAAATGCGGGGTCATAGTCGAGGCTGGTGTGGGTGACGTCGTCAACAATTCCGACGGTGAAGTGATTTTTGCTCTTCTCTTTTTCCAGCTCGTCAAACACACCCTTCACCATGGCCGGGGTAAATTCCTTTGAAGAGAGACCATACCGGCCGCCGATGATCCTGGGCATGGGCTGCACCAGGCGCGTTGACTGAGATTCAGCCTCACTGAGCGCGGTAACCACGTCCAGGTAGAGCGGCTCTCCTACAGCGCCCGGCTCTTTGGTGCGATCCAGCACAGCAATGGCTTCGACTGTAGGAGGCAAGGCCTGCATAAAGTGCGCAATGGAAAACGGCCGGTAGAGCCGCACCTTGAGGACACCGAATTTGGCTCCGTGGCAATTGAGATGATCAACCGCCTCTTGCGCGACCTCTGCGCCGGAGCCCATAAGCACAAGAACCTGTTCCGCGTCGGGCGCGCCAACATACTCAAAGAGTTTGTATTGGCGGCCGGTGAGCGCGGCAAATTTGTCCATAGCGTTCTGCACGATCGTGGGCGCAGCAAGATAAAAGGAATTAGCGGCTTCCCGCGCCTGAAAGTAAACGTCAGGATTCTGTGCCGTGCCGCGAATGAACGGATGATCGGGTGAAAGTGCTGCCTCGCGATGGCGGCGCACCAGATCGTCACTGATCATTGCTTGTATGTCTTCCACTGAAAGCTGTTCAACTTTGGCGACCTCGTGGGAGGTGCGGAAGCCATCAAAGAAATGCACAAAGGGAATGCGCGATTCGAGCGAAGCAGCTTGAGCGATCAAAGCAAAGTCCATGGCTTCCTGAACGGAATTAGAAGCCAGCATTGCCCAGCCGGTCTGGCGGACAGCCATCACGTCCTGGTGATCGCCGAAAATCGAGAGCGCGTGTGTAGCTAGCGAGCGTGCCGCAACATGAATAACAGCCGGAGTGAGTTCGCCGGCAATCTTGTACATGTTAGGGATCATCAGCAGCAGTCCCTGCGCGGAGGTAAACGTGGTAGCCAGTGAGCCACCCTGCAGCGCACCATGCAAAGCGCCGGCAGCTCCAGCTTCACTCTGCATCTCAATCACTCGCGGCGCCACGCCCCATATATTCGTCTTGCCTTCCGAGGACCATTGGTCCGCAAGTTCGCCCATGGCAGAAGAAGGCGTGATGGGATAAATCGCAATGACTTCATTGGTCTTGTGTGCCACGTAGGCTGCGGCTTCATTGCCGTCGATCGTGACTTTTGGTCTGCTCATGGGAAGTGGTACGGGACCGCCGATGGGTGCATACGGACGACCCCATTCCTCTCAGTTGCGTCAAAGGACGCTTGGTTATTTCTATACTCATCCGGGGATGGGCTGATTGACTGTGACGACGGTCACGCAAGCGAGAACCTGCTGATATGCATGGGATTCGGACCAGCGAAAGCGAGAGAGAAGCCACCGCGCCCAGGAAGATTTAGCTTTTTACCGGTTCGGCCGGCGCTTCTTCTGTCCTGACGGTGGGACCGCCGGCAACCTGCTGACGCAAATGGGGATCGAGTTCCAGCGCTTCCAGAATAGCGCGGGTCACACGATTATCGATCTCACCGGCATGCCCCAGGTCCACCGGATAGCGGATCACCACTTCAAGCGAGGTTTGCGTGAGATGGAGCCGGCTTTCCGGAGAAAAGGCCGCGATGGTGGAGTTCAAAGAACGTTCAACGTTGCGCCGTTGCGCTTCCATTTGATCGCGATACTCGGCAAAAACCTTGTTGACGGCTTCCATCATGCGCTGCTCAACCTGACGATAATTGCCCTTGGAATCGAGCGTGAGAGTGATCTCATGCCAGAGAAAGTTGGTGCCAGGAATCTGCTTAAACATGCCGGAATTGGCCTGGAAAACCACAGAGTTGGAAAAAGCGACAACGCGTCCCGTTGGAAGCGGCGCCGGGCCTTCAGTAATTTCCATCAACTGCAGCCGCACCAGGCCAATATCGACCACGTCTCCCGTCACGCCCGCGATATTGACGCGATCACCCACGCGAACGCCATACTTGCCGATCAGGAAGAAATATCCTGCTATGGAGAGAATGACATTTTGCAGCGCCACCGCAATACCAGCCGTCATGAGGCCGGCAAATGTAGTAATTGCCCCAAGTTCGCTGGCAAATGCCGTGGCAATAATGATTGCCGTGAGGCACCACAAGACGATCCGCCGAATCAGCAGAAACTGGTAACGCCTACGCACGTCAGGAACGTAACGGAAGGTTGCGCGTTTCCAAACCTCTGAAACTCCCAGCACTACGCCCAGTACAAGGCCCAGCACGGCCAATCTCAACAGCAATCCTTTGAGTTCAGCTTTGTACTGGCTTTCAACGGCGCTGCGCCAGTTCGTTGTCGTCCGCTTGTAGATATCCAGCAGGATTGATTGTTTGCCCAGCGGCAATAGGCTGGCAGAGACTTGCTTGAACTGCGCGGTCAACGCGTCGAGATCTTTTTTCTGTTGTGCCAGCACTTTCGGGTCCTGGGAATCCGGCTGGCCTGCCACATCGTCGCCTTTTTGCGTAAGCTCCCTGACTTTTGCTACCAGCGGCGCGCGCAAAGCCTTCGAGCTTTGGTAAAGCGCATCCGTCTGGTTCAGATTGTCTTCCAGAGCACGCAGCTTGCGCCGCAAGGAAAACAAATCCGTAGCCAGCGCCAGAATGCCCGTGGGTGCTTCCTTACGCTCACGCGAAGCGACTACTGCCGGGGATGTGGAATTGTTTGTGTTGGCGCTTGAGCCGGTTTGTTCTTTGTTCTCAGCGGACGCGACAGGAACTGTTCGTGCCAGCTCCTCAACCTGAGAGAGAAGACTGCCTGAGCCCAGGCCGCTTGACGCCGTTCCGGTGGCAAACTGAAGCATGGAACGCAAGGTGTCGCGGCGGGTCTGGAACAACTCAAGCTCGCCTTCGGTCTCAGAAATCACTGCAAGCAAGGTAGTGCGTTTTTTGCCGGTGGCAGTCTGCAACTGCTGATGAAAATTATCCAGCTCTTGCTGCAGACCCTTTACCTGTTGGTCAGCTTTGTTCGCGGAATCAATCAGCCGTTGATATTGGGACGTCGCCTGGGAGCGGCTGGCAGAATTGTCCGTCTGACTTGTCAATGCCTGCGCTCGAGCGCGGGCATAATCGAAAGCGAGCTTCACAACCTGATCGGCCACCCGACGGCTGTCATTAAGAAAAAGCGCATCGCTTGGTTCGTTTACAAGCTGCTGCTCAGATGTCAACTGCCTTGACCACACGATGGTCTGATTGAGAAAGGAGATGATGTCTTCCGCGCTGGCGGGCTGAACTGTATTTGCATCCGTTTTAGAAGCGTCATTATCGGATTGCGCAGGGCTGACGATTGCGCCAGAAGCAAGGAAGAAGAAAAATATAAACAGTGCGTTGTGGATTGTGCGAGCTTTGGCTCGCGGCATCATGCGCATATTCTGAAATTGTATTAGAGGACCCGGGAAGTTGCATGACAGCTCAGGCAAGCCCACTGTGCACGATTCTGAAGACTGCGCAAAAAGCGGCAACAGCAATAAAAAAGGGTGTTCCGATGAACACCCGTCATAACTATTTTCCCTTGGAAATCACGGAGACTTGGCTCCGCTAATCTGCTACTTTTTCTTCTTTTTCTTGGCTGCTTTTTTCTTGGTTGCCATGAGTTGAATGCCTCCTTAAGAAGATTTAGTTGCTTTGGATCCCGATCTCACTTTTTGAAGCCCAACGAATTGTATCGTTAGATGCTTACACACAAGATATTGAGGTACTCATGTTGCAATGTCAACAAAAAAATGCGGGGATTATCCCCTTGACACAGAAATAGATATCGGGTATTCTGGCTTCATGATCGGATTCAAGATATCGATTGTGGACTTGGCGATCCTGCTTGCAGTGATTGGGCTGATCGTCTTTGTTGTGCGCAAGCTGCGCAAATAAAGGGTGCATATGAACCTGATAGACGTTAACGAGAAATTCAAAACAGAAGAATCGTGCTGGGATTACCTTGAGCAGATGCGCTGGCCTGAGGGAATCCGCTGCGTTACATGCGGCAATGACAAGGTATCCACGATCACGCGCAAGGTTTCTGCCAAGTCGGAAAACAAGCGCGGCAAACTCTATCAGTGCCTTGAGCCCACTTGTCAGCAGCAATTCAGCGCGACATCCGGCACGATCTTTCACGATTCGCACTTGCCGTTAACAAAATGGTTTCTTGCCGTGGCTCTCATTGCCGATGCGAAAAAAGGGATGAGCGCATTGCAGCTTCAACGGCATCTGAAAATCGGTTCCTACAAAACAGCATGGTACATGGCTCATCGCATCCGCAAGTCGATGGAAGAAACGGAGGGCTCTCTTATGGACAATCGCCTTACCGGAGTCGTTGAAGTCGATGAGACGTATGTTGGCGGTCGGTATGACAAACGGCGCAAACGTGCGAAGTATAGCAAGCCCGCCGTAGTCGGATTGATTCAGCGCGGAGAGAGCGGCAAAGTTAGGACCATGCGCCTGAATACAGTTTCAAAAGATACCCTGGTCGGCACGATCATGAATCACACTGCGGAAGATGCCCACATCATGACGGATGAGCATCGCGGTTATAAATCAGTCGGCAAAATCCGCAAGCATGATTCAGTGAACCACATAAAAGAGGAATGGGTGCGCGGGAACGTGCATACAAACTCAATCGAGAATTACTGGTCACTATTCAAGCGCGGTCTGATAGGCAGCTTCCATCAGGTGAGCGTAAAGCATCTTGAGCGTTACATGGCAGAGTTTGATTATCGTTTCAATCACCGGAGGGATGGTGATCTATTCATAAGGACCATTGCGCGGATGTGCGGCACGATACCAATGCCGATGGCGCAATTGACTGCCGATCCAGAAGCGAATCAGCCGTTCTGAGTGCGTCCTATAATAGGTTTGGGGCTCCGTTTCTTCGGAGCCTTTACTTTTTTCTCAGGCAGTGGCTTAGCCTTGAGTAGCCGTCCCAAGAGATCATCGAATTTGGCCTTTTCAACCTTCATTGCCCGACTATACCACGTAAGGTCTAAAAGGGTATTGTTGCACCTGGCTTGGTGCAACGAACTAAATGCCGAATTTTCGCCGCAATTTGTTTACGCTTAAGGATTAACTACGTGGTATATTTAATTGGGGTTATTTATGGGTATCAACCTTCAGAAGCTCGATGGCGAAATTGCCAAATTGGAAAAACTCAAACGGATTCGAGAGATGCTCTCCGATCCTGAAACAGCGGCCATTTTGGAAGATGTGCTTTCCCCCAATGGAAATGCGGGTACGGCGCATCAGCAGCCAAATGGACAGACAGCAATATTTCACGCTACACCAATGCCGCCACTGCCGCCAACGTCTGGTGTGCGTGGATCGCTTTTGCATACCGCAATGGCAGCAGCCAGAGTGATGAAAGAGAATTTCACGGGTCGAGATTTCCACGATCAGATGGAAGCAATGGGATATGAATTTAAGGCTAAAGACCACACGGTTGCAGTTGGTGGAGTTCTGACTAAATTAGAAGCAATGGGATTAGTGGAAAAAGTCGAACAGGGGATGGGGAGGCGTCCGAACGTGTACAGATCAACAGGCAAATAAAAAGGGCTGCTTGCGGCAGCCCTCCACTTCTATCGTGTTTTTGAGTTTCCAGTCACACAGGCGTTGTCAGACGCCAAAAGTGAGGGCTGGAAAGAAAGGGGCACAAGATGCTGAAAATCTTGTACCTCGTAATACCAGGCGGATGCCCGTCTGGAATCACAGCCTTTGTGGCTCCCTTCGCAGTGATGCGCGGGGAGCCCATAAGGGCTTTTCTGTCAAGTTAAGTATACCTAAGCAGGTTGGGATTTTCCACCTTTTTGCGAAATTCGCACTTATGTTGTTAACAGGGAAAGGGGAAATAGCTGGAGGGTATTTTAGCAGGTGCTAGACACGGATTTATAATCCGCAATTCCTAGCGGAATGGGGTTCGATTCCCCTGCCCTCCGCCATTGTTAAATCAACTATTTTCCATTTGAAATCAGTAACTTAGTAGATGTTACGGAGATATACATTGACAAAAAATATCAAAACTGAGATAACCATTAAGCCGAGATCGGAGCAGCGTCACCTGTTCTATATCTCTTCCGCTGAGGGCGACCTAAACGATTGCCCGAAAGACGTAAAAGAGGAATTTGCAACGGGTTTAGACATTGCCAGACAAGGCGACACCCCTCCCAGTATGAAGCCATGGAAGGGGGAAGGGTCGGGTGTTTACGAACTTCTGGAAGATTATCGCGGAGACACCTATCGGGCCGTATACACAGTTCGTTTCAAAGAAGCCATGTACGTATTGCACGTATTTAAAAAGAAATCAAAGACCGGAATCAAGACTCCCCCACCGGACATAAACAAAGTGCATTCACGACTGAAGATAGCGGAGAGTCACTATGAAAAAACATTCCAAGGAAGTAGAAAAAGTTAAAGAAGCCAGCCACAATATATTTGCGGACCTCGGCATCCCAGATGCCAATGAAAAACATGCAAAAGTTCAACTCGCCGTAGCCATTAAAAAAATAATTGCCGGATTATCCCAAAAAGAGGCTATGGAGTTGATGAATTGCACTCAGCCAGAAGTGTCTGCGCTGGTCAATTACAAACTGAAGATTTTCTCAATTGAGCGCCTAATAGATTTTCTCCTAGCCCTCGACAAAGATGTCGAGATCACCATTCGCCCAAAGCATGACGCCAAAGAAGCAGCTACGACCACGGTCAAGCTAGAACCATCAGCAGCAGCCTAAATCCTCCCCTGCTAACAAAACCCGCCTTTCGGCGGGTTTTGTTTATTCGCTGCGCAGCGGTGGCCAGCGTTTGATGCGTTTGTAGTTGTGAGTTTTCCAGTCTGAATAATCGGGAGTGATGCGAAGGAACGGTTCAACATCGAATCCGAGATAGGTTCGATCTTGAAAGAGAATCCCGATTGAGCAATCGTCGTCCATTGTCGATACTTCGATGCGTTCAACCACCTTGCCGCGAACCAGAGCGAACTGGTCCGGTTTGCGTCTCTTGTCGGAACGTGTACCCTTAGTCTTAGCCATTGTCGCCTCTTATCAGGTGCTTTGGTTAGGGGCTGCGTCCAGAGTTCGCGCTCTGGCGCGGTCCCGTTAGTACGGAGTCTTTCATTTCCAGAGTTTCACCTCTCGCAATTGATTGCAAGAGTTTTCTTGTGACATTTTGTCATAAAAAGCTGCCCTGTCCCGCTCATTATCAATCACTTACCGCGTATGTGTCAAAGGGATAATCCCCAAAAATGCATGTCGAGATGGAGACCGGATATTTTTCGGCGCGGATCAACTCTTCCATGTTCCCCTGCTATGTGGAAAACCAAGCTAAATTTCACGAAAGCCTAAAGGTTATTTGTGCGGCGGCTCCGGCGATGGGTTGAAAGCCGCATTTTTGTCAAAGCAGAAATCCACGAATTGCGGCGTATAGCGCTGGCTGATGGCGGCCGGAGTGTCCGACTTCTTGATCTCCTGAAATTTGAAATCTATTTTTCCATCCTCATGGACCGTTCCCAGCAAATAGCCGTACACCTTGGTGCGCGCTTCTTTGGCACGGTGCGCATCCGGCGGTAGTACGTAACGCACTGCTCCCGCGGTTCCCACAATCCAGCCTGGCAATTCGCCGCCATGAGCGGCCCAATATTCAGAGTTAAAGATGCCGCTCATGTAAAAATGCGAGTGACTAGCCAGCACGTACACATTCTTTTTCGTCTTCTTCTTGAACTCCAGCAGATCGGTATAAACGCGGCGACCGGTTTCCACGCCCACGCCCCAATCACTCATGCTATGGCCGGAGGCAACACTGTCCGGCAGTGCAGCGTGCATTCCGACAACCATGGCGCGAACATCAGGATTGGAAGAAGCGCGCTCTAATACGCCTTCCAGCCAAGTTACCTGTCCGGGCGAAAACTGGTCGTGCGTGGCATTGTCCAGATAAATAAAATCGACGCCGCCCTGGATCCAATGAAAGTAAGTAGTGGGAGCCGTGGCATTCGGATCGTCCGCGAGGCGCTGCTTCTTAAGCGGAGCGGAATCCAGCCATTGGGCAAATTTGCCGGCAAACTCTTCGCGCGTCTTAGGCGGCGTNGTTTCATGGTTGCCAATNCCTACAAAGACCGGCATNGAGCCAAAAGCGCCGATCTGGCGCTGGATGAAATCATCCCATGCATCTTTCAGGTATTCGTCTTTCGAAATGGTCTTGCCGCGATGCTCCGGGTTGTTCTGGTAATCCTCGTCAATGCCGTGGATGGCGCGCAGATCGCCAAGATGCCAGTAAAAAGCCGCATTGTTCTTTGCCGCTCCGGCAGCGATAGAGGGCACCACTACATTGCCACAGTTGCGTGAATCGCCGGAAACCGCGAAATTCCAATCCGATGACTTCTGCTGTGGATGCGAAGTCTGTGCCATTGCCGCAGATGCAAGCAGCGCCGCGAACACTGCTAACCTGATCGTTTTCATTCATTGACCTCAGGACGCCAGAAAGTTAATTTGACGATCGCAAGGTCAAATCTAATTGCAGGCTTTGCAGATGTGCAACTCAAGATCTACAAACTGATTGAGGGGCCTTGGGCTTTGAAGGAAAACCAGGGCCTTCACTCAGAAATAAGCCATTGCTATTAGAGCCACTGGAGATCAGGGCGAAAGCGTTTATGGCAACTTTGGCAGGTACTGTCAAGGTGCATAAAGAAGTTAATCACTTCCGGAGAATCATGTTTTTTTGCGGCGCGGCCCAGTTCTTCCGCCACACGGGAAAGCTGCAAACGCTTTTCTTCAAAGAACTTTACGTCATCACTGCTCCAGCCCTGTTCTTTGTAGATGGCTGCGTAAGCAGTAAGGTCTTTGGACATGTCCACAATATGGGCGGAAGATGTCGCGATGGTATCCATCTTTTGCGCATCGAGCGGACGATCATGCCAGACGGTAAAGCTCAGGAAGGTATATTCCTGGTGGATGCGGGCCTGCATGAACTTCCGCAGGTCCTCGCGGTTCTGCACTGCCGGATGCGCTCCGGCAGGCACTGAAGCGGTTACATGGCCCGTGCGCAGCCGGTAGCCGGCAAGCGCAAGAATGCACGTGAACAACGTTACAAGGATCCCTACTTTGATTCTGCTCATTGCCGGCCCGGTTCTCCCTTGGAGTTCACGTCAGCTTCCGGATACATAGCAGGAGCTTTCATTTGTGGCAGGGTCCCGTTCAACGACTTCATAAACGCAACCAGGTCAGCCTTTTCCTGCGAAGTAAGGTCAAGCTTATAGATCAGCTTTGATTTGTTGGGTGCATCGCCGCCGCCGCGATCATAAAGCTCAACGACCTCTTCCAGCGTCGCGCTGGAGCCATCGTGCATGTAAGGCGCGGTGAGTGCGATGTTCCGCAGTGTCGGAGTTTTGAACGCATAGCGATCTTCTGGGTTCTTAGTGACCGCGAAGCGTCCTATATCGTCAGGATTGCCGTGCGCCGCCGCGATTCCGAGATTGTGGTACTTGTTATCGGTAAAGTTGGGACCGTTATGGCATTCCGAACAGGCCGCTTTGCCGATAAAGAGAATCAGCCCACGCTTTTCGGCGTCTGACAGGGCTTTTTTATCACCCATTGCATAGCGATCAAAGCGCGAGTCTGGCGTAACCAGTGTGCGTTCAAAAGCGGCGACAGCCCTGGTGACGCCGTCCAGCGAAGGCGAACCGCCGAAAATGCTCTGAAAATCATTGCGATAGCCAGGAATAGAGCTGAGGCGATCGACCAGGTTCTTCTCGTCCAGCATATTCATTTCAGCCGGAGCAAGAAGTGGACCTTTGCACTGCTCGTCGAGTGTGGCGGCGCGCCCGTCCCAGAACTGCGCAGTGTTGTACGCTGCGTTCAAGACAGTCGGCGAATTTCTGGGAAGCGTGACGCCTTTGAAACCCTTGGCGCGGGGCAGACCATCCGCAAATGCTTTTTCCGGACTGTGGCAAGTAGCGCAGCTGCTGGCACGGTCCAGGGAAAGTCGAGTATCAAAAAAAAGCTTCTTTCCCAGTTCAATTTTGGTCACGGATTGCGGGTTGTCCGCCGGAATGGGAACGGCAGGCAATGCCGCCAAACCTCCAGGCAGCGTTTTCAATGTATCCAGCATTTGCGGCGTGATTGCAGGAGGCGGGGGTCTGCGTTCTTCCGCCGAAAAACTTCTGAGACTTAAGAACAAAAGCGCACTGAGCGCTACTCCAACAGTCGTCCGGTAAACGATTTCATATCTTGCCATATACTCTCGTGCTCCTTGCTTATTGCTTGGCCAATGCGGCGGGTTGAGGACCAGTTTCCAGATTGATGTCTACTGTTACATTCCCAGTGGCCGGAACTATGATCGTTTTTTCCATCATGTGCGAACGTTGATGCCATGCCTTCAACACATACTTTCCGGGCGGCACATCAGCCAGGGTAAAAGAATGGCCAGGCATGCCATTGGCAAAATATTTTGTGGGGACTACAAAGACGCGCGCATGCATCTGGTGATGAATGGAACAAAACACATCCACGATCCCCGTCTGATCAAACACCACGGTACGGGATTCGCCTTTGGCATACAGGCCGAGATTGAACTGGTTTAATCCCGTAAACGAATACACGTTGTGAACCACATCGTCATCATTCGGCATTTCTATTTTTTGGCCCTTCACCGCAATGGCGAATTCGGGAGAAAACTGAAGGCTTCTCTGAGAAATCTTGATTGTGGTTTCAGGGGGTTTGGAATCATGCGCCCCTTCCAGCCAGATCACCACATTCTCTTTCTCTCCGGCTGCCTGGTTGGCAGCAGGCGTGGACACATTGGCGAGCCGGATTTTTCCAGAAACATTTCCTGCATGAGCAGGCACAGTTAACAGCATTGCTGCAAAAAGCAACGATATGATCGACGATCTGACCACGGACTTACCCCCAAGTTTATTTCCAATTGTGTGCGAAGCCGGCCGATGCAGACTGAGCAAACTTACGCTGCACGATTCGCTGCAGATGTTCTCCGGAAGAAGAAGCGAGATCGAACGAAGACAAGATACTTTAATAAAGCTGGCGGCCAATCTTACGAAGGTAATTGAAGAGAAAACAGGGATTAACGGTTATCTGCTCTTCGGGCCAGATATCACGGTTTATATAAGAAATTCCCATTTTGGGATTGTGCGTATCCAACACTTTGGCCGATTTTATGCTGATAAGGTAAACGCTTGCATAATCCTGAAACCAAAGGAGTAGTACCTAGGGATTGATAGCGGAACCGGCGAGAATTGCAGGATTGCGGCGTGAACGAGAAGCAGTCTGCCGGGTAAAGCGATATTCAAGGTCGCGCGATTCCATCACATACTTGCCTTTAAATCTCACGTCGGCCACAGCGTGAGTAAAGGTGCGCAGCCACATACCATCAACCTCTGCAAAACTCATCAGAATTTGAAGATTATGCAGCCACCAGGAAGGATTCTTAGCAGGCGTCCCTTCCACCCGGCGAATGTTGTAGGTTTCCGCATCCACCCAAAGCTTGCCGCGGAGAAGGTCTTTTTCCTCGCGTCGGGGATTCATGCTCAAGAGGAAACAGCGCTGGCCATCGATAATTTGTTCGCCGAGCAATTGAAAATCGTAGTTCTCCAGCGAGAGTTCCTTCCGCTGAGCGTCTTTGGGGGACTCGGTCTCCTTGCTAAGGACGTCGCGCAGGACCTTTTCGCCCATCCCGCCGCTGCTGCTCTCAATGTTGTATTGCTTGCTGTCTGGGGGCAGAACCGTAATGTTGGCGACGACTTGTGCTTTCTGCTGGGCCTGTTTATCGAGTAACTGGTAATCGCGTTTTACTGTGAATGGACGGACCTCGGCTTTATTTTCCTGCTGCGCCCGGAGCATGCGGTCGACAACGGTCCTTGAATCAGGCGTGGCACTCGCCTGTGCGACTGCAACCGTCGCCACCAGACAAAGCAAAGTTCCCAGGAGTGTGTTTCTGAGTACCAATTGAGCCCCGCCTAATCCTTCTGGGGGATTAGAAGCAATTTTGGCTTAAAAGGAGGGCTATGAATCTAGCAATCGAGCTTACATTGAAACTTCAGTCGGGGCGGGTCTGGTGTTCGCCCATGTACCTTTGGACACGAACTCTCGTGAATACCACTCTCGTAGCTCTGCCATGTTCACGCAACTTCCACAGCAGCGCGCAGCTCCGGATAGAGAGGAAATGCCTCTGCCAGTTCGAGAACCTGCTTCCGAATACGGCCGAGCGCCTGAGCGTCCTTATAGTTCTTGAGGGCCTCAACGATCCAGGCTCCCGTCTGGACCATTTCCTTCTCTTTCATGCCGCGTGTGGTAAGCGCGGGCGTGCCAATCCGGATCCCGCTGGGCTTGAGAGGCGGATTACTGTCAAAAGGAATAGCGTTTTTATTCACGGTAATGCCTGCCTGGCCTAGAGCATTTTCAGCTTCACTGCCCAGAATTCCCTGGGCAAAAACGTCGATCAGCATGAGGTGCGTGTCAGTGCCACCGGTAATCACGCGGAATCCCTCATCCATGATTTTGTGGGCCAGGGCCCTTGCATTGGCGACCACCTGATGAGCGTAATCTTTGAAAGCCGGCTGCAATGCTTCACGGAAACAAACAGCCTTGGCTGCAATAATGTGCACCAGCGGCCCACCCTGAATTCCGGGGAAAGCGATTTTATCGACTGCTGCCGCCAACTCCTGACGGCAAAGCACCATGCCGGCACGCGGGCCGCGCAATGTCTTATGCGTGGTAGTGGTAACGATATCTGCATGCGGCACGGGAGAAGGATGCGCCCCTCCAGCGACCAAGCCGGCAATATGCGCCATATCGACCATCAGTTTGGCGCCGACTTTATCGGCAATTTGCCGCATGCGGGCAAAATCGATCACACGAGCATAAGCGCTGCCTCCGCCGATAATCATTTTGGGGCACTCGCGAACCGCGATCTGCTCCATCTCGTCGTAATCGATGGTTTCAGTATCTTTGCGCACGCCATAAGGAATAATTTTGTACATCTTGCCGGAGAAGTTCAGCGGGTGCCCGTGCGTAAGATGGCCGCCGTGGGCAAGGTTCAAGCCCATCACGGCGTCTCCGGGCTGCAAGAGTGCCATGTAAGCAGCCATATTCGCCTGCGAACCAGAATGAGGCTGGATGTTGACGTGGTCGGCTCCAAAGATCTGCTTGGCACGCTCACGCGCCAGGTTCTCAACAACATCAGCAAATTCGCAGCCGCCGTAATAACGCTTGCCCGGATATCCCTCTGCATATTTATTGGTAAATACCGAACCGGCAGCCTCCAGAACAGCCATGCTGACGAAGTTCTCTGAGGCAATCAGCTCCAGACCTTCATGCTGGCGGTTGGCTTCATTGGCGATTGCCTGGGCGATCTGAGGATCGGATTCAGACAGAGGGCGGGACATCCAGTTATTCTTCATGACTATGAAATTTTACTAGGAGAATGGCGTATGCGGCGAGTTCCGGCTACTCAGCATCTTCCCTGGATGTTTTCGCATACACATACGGACGGTGAATTTCCATCCATGAGTCTGGACTCTTGAGCGGGGTAAATCCAAACCTGGCATAGAGTCCATGAGCGTCCTTGGTGGCCAGCATCCAGCGTCGCAATCCCTGCAGGTCCGGATGGCTCACAATGCATTCCATCAGCCAGCGGGAAAGTCCGCGCCCGCGGTGGGAGGGCAGAATAAAAACATCGGCTAGATAGGCAAACGTCGCAAGATCAGAGATGATGCGGGCAAAACCGACCAACTGCGGGCCATGATACACGCCAAACGCAATTGAGTTCTGTATCGACAGCCGGACCGTCTCTAGAGGAATGCTTTTTGCCCAGTAAGAGTTGGTCAGGAACTCATGCACCATAACCGTATCAATCCGTGCAGGATCGGTGCTGATTTCATAATCACCTTGTGACCACAAGTGATGCATTCACCGAGACCTCATTCAGTCACCCTCATCAGTGACGTCTGGAAGCCCGACGGCGTCTTCTTCCTTCTCAATGGCCATGATCTTCTCTACGCGGCGCTCATGGCGTCCGCCGGAAAACTGCGCCGCCAGCCATGCATCGACGATGCGAAAAGCTGCATCAGGCTTGACGATGCGGGCGCCCAGCGCCAGAACGTTGGCGTTGTTATGCTCGCGGCTCATCTGCGCTTCATATTCAGTACTTACGTTGGCGGCGCGAATGCCATCGACTTTGTTGGCGGTGATGGCCATGCCAATACCGCTGCCGCATACCAAAATGCCCAGATCAGCGCGCTGCTCACTAACATCATGGGCCACGGTGCGAGCATAGTCAGGATAGTCAACGGACTCCGCGGACGAGGTGCCTTCATCGCGCACGCTGATTCCTTGCTGTTCCAGATGCTGCTTGATCTGGTCTTTGAGTTGGTAGCCGGCGTGGTCCGCGCCCAGTGCGATTCTCATGGAATGATTTTACTGAAGCTGGCCGCCGGAAATAGAAAAGCCGGCAAAATTGCACCGGCTCCTTATAGCAAAGTTGTCCGAGATCGATGAGAAATTACTTGTGGTGTTCGTGTTTCTCGCCCGCTTCCATGCCTGCTTTCACATGGTTAATGGCTGCATCAATGGACTTAATGGCGGCTACGCGATGTCCACCCTTATCATGCTTAGCTTCTTCCAGATGATGCTTGGCCTGTTGCAGGGCTTCAAGAGCAGCCTGCATGTGGGGCTGATCGTCGTCATCGTAGCTGGCGACGGCAGTAATGGGAACGCTGAGGAGGCCCAGAATAATCGTTAGCGCAAACAGCCTGGAAACTTTTCTCATTTGGAACAGACCCTTTCTCGTTGAAAGTTTTGCTCGGAGTAAAACTAGTCTGGCCAGACCAGCGTTGTCAATAAAACAGGAATCCAGGAGGACAACACCCTTTGATATCGCTTCTGCCACGCTGGAATATGCACTTGCGATACCTCATAAGGCGATTGCCTGCTTGTATTTAGGCGACTCTTCGGCGGATAATCACGCTCGCATCCTTCCCCACATTCGCAATTGAGGTGAATATGGCCACACGGCCCGCGCAAACAGAACCCGATCTTACCGGCGACACCCGCGTTCCGGCGCCCAGCTATAAATACATTCAATTCGATGTGGTGGATTCCATAGCGCGGCTCACGCTGAATCACGCTCCGCACAATGTGCTGACCGTGCCCATGATGAAAGAAATGGCCGAGGCGATTGAGAGCCTCAACGGCCGTGCCGATGTGAAGGCCATTCTGCTGCAATCTTCACAGCAGGCATTTTCCGCAGGCATTTCACTCGAGGATTCTCGCCCAGATCGAGTGTTCCAGACGCTGGACGCTTTTACCCGCGTCTTTCAGGCCATGGTGGATATCTCTAAGCCTGTGGTTGTCGTGGTGAATGGGCCGGCAATTGGAGCCGGATCAGAGCTGGTGGGTTTTGCCGACGTTGTCCTGGCCACGCCTAAAGCCAAATTCGCGCAGCCTGAAGTAAAGCTTGGCGTATTTCCACCTTTTGCGGCTGTGATGTTGCCGCAGCTTATCGGCACCAAAAAGACTTATGAGCTCATTCTTACCGGCGAAGCGCTTTCTGCCGAAGAGGCATTGAACTTCGGCTTTGTAAACAAGGTAGTGCCGGAAGCAGATCTGCAGAAGCACGTTGACGCTTTGATCGCCCGCATTGGCGAATTCAGCGGACCGGTGCTGGAGGTGACCAAGCGCGTAATCAGCAGTTCCATTGGACGCCCCCTTAAAGAGGCGATGAAGACCTCACAGGACCTCTATCTCAACGAGCTGATGAACCTGGAAGACGTGCAGGAAGGCTTGCGCGCTGTGATTGAGAAACGCAAGCCCGTCTGGAAGAACAAATAACTTTCTGCTGCTCAGGAAGCTTTGTAGCTGATGCGGTGCTTGATGGAGTTATATATCTCTTCAGGGACGACCATACGGCCAAGCAGGTCAATCTTGCTGGGATAAGGCCGGTGCTCCACGATCCGCTCTGCCAGTTCAGCGTCCAACCCTAAACTCTGCATGATTTCCTGCTGGCTGGCTTGATTGATATTGATCGTCGGTATGTTAAGAGATGACCTGCGATTACTCTCGCGGCGGCGACGCTCCGCCAGAATCCATGCTCCGGAAAAGATTCCAAGACCCACTGCTCCCAGAAAAGACAGCACCTTCATTGTCGACAGCTCCTTTGATGTTCTGATGATGTTCTGCTTATTGGAAGAAAGTTTTTGTCCGCGGGTTTGATGGAACAGCAAGATTGAATGCAGTTGCGATTGGTCAGCAACTCAGCCGCGCTTCAGCAGCTTTGCTCGCTTTGTTCTTAGAGATTTTTCACCAGGAACCGCACCATGTGATATCCATCCATGTATTTGAATGGTGTTTCACCGGTAGTGTAATGGCCGCAAGGCAGCACCACGGTTTTTAGGTCGGCGCCGTGTTTGCGGAACCCTGCTTCAGCTTCTCGGGAGAGCTCCGGCAGGAAAGTGAGATCGTAACGCGCATAGATCAGCAGATTCTTCTTGGGATAGCGCGCAAACTTATCGAAATATGCCATGGGACTAACGCACTTCCATGACTGACGCAGACTTTCCAGCGTGATTCCGTCGCGCTCCAGGCCTTCACGAACATGGCGGGTTGACTGGCCGGTCCAGACCACGTCGGCCATATAAGTGGAAGCGTGGTTAAAGACATTCACTTTCAAACGTGGATCATGCGCCGCGGCAAGGAACGAATAGCACGATCCCAAACTTGTACCCACAACCCCAACATGATCTTTGCCTTGCGAGTAAAGCCAGTCAATGCAGGCTCGAACGTCCACCACGGCCTGGCGGGCCGCATCGAGCGTGCGGCAGATATTGGGAGACACAGCGTAGTCAGAGCGGGCGGTCTCCTGCGGGCGGCGAATATCGTGATATGGCTTGCTCAGCCGTAGCATGGAGATGCCAAAGCGATTCAGAATGGGGCCAAGCGCGTTGTAGGCAATGCCGTTCGCGTTCCAGTGCGGCAGCACGATCACAGCGCGATTCCCTTTTGCAGGAAACCAGCGGGCATTCACCAGATCATTTTCAGGATGCAATGAAGGTGCAGGCGAAGTAAAACGCAGGAACGTGCCATCGCCCTTGGGAACTTTGTCATTTGCGTTGCTGCCAGTGGGAAAGAGCTCGATCTTGCGCGTCTCCAGGCGGAAATCGTCCGGAGTCTTGTAGGCAAAAAACTCATCGCTGTTGGCGACAATGTGGTCGTTCAGCTCGTGAAGGTAACTTTCAAAATGCTCTTCTGAGTTGGGAAAATTGCCATTCACCAGTGGCCAGCGGCGTGCCCATTCCATGCCCCATTCCAGCGGACGCACCACGCGGTTTGTGTCGCGCGTGGTGAGACGGGTCTCCCACGCATACATCCATTTTTGATAAATGCCAGCCATGAATTTAATGAAGAGGTCTAGTCTTAATTCTAAATGATGCAGAGTACTTTTCTGGTGCCCAGCCTGACGTAAGTGCCGCAGCTAAGTGAAATCCCGTACACTGTGCATACCGGAGCGAAGAGCCTTTGATCCCGACAAAACTTGAGCGTATCGCCCATGAGATCGGTGGTGAATTACGTGGCGCTTCTTCCGCGCCTGTTCCGGTTTCTTCATTAACAATCGACCGCATCTGCACGGATTCGCGCGGCGCTGCTCCGGGTGCACTGTTTGTTGCCCTGAAAGGCCAGCAGACGGATGGGCATCGCTTTCTTGCCGATGCATTCCGCAACGGCGCAAGCGCTGCGATTGTTGTGCAGGCCATGCTCGCCGGCGCTGAGCTTGATGATAAGTGGCCGTTAATCGCGGTTCCCGACCCGCTTCGCGGATTGCAAGCTCTGGCGCGTTGGCATCGGCGTGAATATTTTCAGCGCGTGCTGGCGATCACCGGTAGCAATGGCAAGACCATCGTTAAAGATGCTTTGAAGACTTTGCTTGCGGGCAGGCAGGTTCTGGCATCGCCCGGAAGTTACAACAGCCAGCTTGGGCTTCCGCTTGCAGTGCTTTCCGCGGAGAAGCCTGAGCCGCTGGCCATTCTAGAAGTCGGAATCTCTGCTCCCGGAGAAATGGCGGCTCTGGAAGAAATCGCGCGGCCCGACTACGGCATTCTCACCAACATTGGCCTTGCCCATGTCGCAGCTTTTGGAAACCGCGAAGGCATCGCGCAAGAAAAGATGAAGCTCTTCGAGCGGCTTCCAAAGGACGGTTGGCTGCTGCTTCCTGCGGACGAGCCGACACTGGACGCTTCGGCGAAAAAAATCCCATGCCCGATTCACAGGATCAGCGGCACAAATGAGATCCTTTCTTTGAGGCCAGTTTCTTTCAGCGCGGACGGTCAGCTGCTGGAGTTGAGTGTGCCTTCGCAAGGCCCCCGGAGCGTAACGGTTAAGACGCGCTCGCCAGAGATCATTACCGATCTGCATTTTGCCGCATCCGCAGCACATCTTCTGGGCGTGCCGCTGGAGGAAATCGCCGCGGCCCTGGACAATTACGCGCCTACATCCACGCGCATGGAGCTGTGGTCGTCGCCGCAGGGCATTCGCATTATAAATGACGGCTACAGCTCTGATCCCATCTCAGTGCATGCGGCATTGCGCTCGGCCACGCTGGGCGCATCGCGCAGCGGGAGAAAGATGTTTGCCTTTGCCGGCATGCGCGAACTCGGTTCCAACTCCGCCCGTGAGCATGCCCAGGTGGGCGCGCAGGCTGCGGAATGCGGCTTCAGCCATCTTTTTCTTGTGGGCAATGGCGAGCTTGCCACGACGGCCGAGGGATACAAGCGCATGCGTCCTGAAGGCAACGTTACGCAAGTCAATTCGGCCAATGAGTTGAAAGACCGGCTGCTTCCCCTGTTGCGACCTGGAGATACGGTGCTGTTCAAAGGGCCGCGCAACGCGGGGATGGTCAAAGCCGTGCGCGATCTTTCCGGTGCAATCGCGCAGCGCTGTCTGTGGGTGAACCTTGCCGCTATTGAAGGCAACGTGGCGCGCTTTCGGCGGCACTGCGGCAGCTCGGTCCACATTGTCGCCATGCTCAAAGCCCTGGCTTACGGAACGGAGCTGGCGCAGCTCGGCTCGTGGATGTCACAGTTAGGCATTCATCACGTGGGCGTGTCTTCTGCCAATGAAGGCGTGGCAGTGCGCAAGACTGGCGCGGACCAGGATATTCTGGTTTTTCTTTCTGAGCGTGAAGACGTTGATAATCTGCTGACGTATCGACTCACGCCCGTAATCTATTCTGCCGAGCTGGCGGATTCGTTCATTCCGGCGCTGCAAGGCAGCGGGCATACGCTCGATGTGCATTTGAAGGTTGATACAGGCATGCATCGCCTGGGCGTGCCCCCAGCAGTTGCAGTAGAACTAGCGCAGCGCATTCGATCCAGCGGGGTAATGCGGCTTACCGGCGTCTGCACTCACTTTGCCTCCTCTGAAGATCCAGCATCTGACGACTTCACGCGGCAGCAGATCGCGGCTTTCAATCACGTCATCGCCGGACTTGAAGCAAATGGCTTTCATGATCTCCAGATTCATGCCGCCAACACTGCGGGAGCCATCCGTTTCCCTGAAGCTCACTACAACATGGTGCGCATCGGCGTGGGGCTCTACGGGATTTATCCGTCTGAGGCTGCGCGCAAAATGATTGACCTTGAACTTGCTGTGGGCCTTACCAGCCGCATTACCAGCATTCAGGAATTTTCTGCGGGCGATACGCTGGGCTACAATCGCACTTTCACTGCCAAGCGACGCACACGAGCCGGCATTGTGCCCTTTGGCTATGATGACGGTCTTCCCTGGCAGCTCTCTGGCGCAGGACAAGTGCTGGTGGAAGGCCGCACTGCGCCGATCATCGGGCGCATCAGCATGGACCAGATGCAGATTGACCTCACCGATATTCCCGACGTAAGCATTGGCGCTGAAGTTCTGCTCTATGGCACTCATAACGGACACACGCTGCGACCGGAAGCGGTTTCTCAGATGGCGGGAACGATTCCTTACGAATTGCTCACGCGTCTGGGTGAAAGAGTGCACAGAATTTACATTGAACCGTGAGTCGGATCGATACACCGTTCCGAATCCGATTCGAGATTTGTCCCGACTTTTCCACCTTCGTCCACAGACTGTGATTGTTATGCACAGGAAAGTCACTGGAATCATTTTGAATCTCCAGATCGCTTCTTGAAGTCCCTGAAGCCTTGGTAGATATTTTCTCTACTCAAGTGTGAATGTTCTTGTCGACTGTGAGGTTCGGTTTAAAAACCGACGGCACACTCAAGGGATTTGCCGAAGTTTAATCTGCGTTGGTTCTGGCCGTCCGCTACGGCCAAAGCCGTATCTCATTCCAAAAAGAATGAGCGTGAGAGAAACTTGCTGAACTGCCAGACGCCGCTCCGGCAACAGAGCGACGGAAGAACATCCACCCCGCTAGCCCGGTCTGTATGGCTGGTACAGGCCGGGTTTTATTTTTGCAGGGGCTAAAGCCCCGACCAATTTGAAGCACGTCCGGCACGACTAAAGTCGTGCCCTGACACTTGTCCTAATAAAGAGAAAACTTTCAGCGATCTTTAAATTTATGCCCTGATAGCCGCCGAGCTTCATGCCAGACTGCGATCTAAACAGAGTGCAACAACAGACATCCGGCGCTTATGCGCTTCTCTCTGTTTTCGCCACCTATTATCGGGTTATTATGGGGAGAGACAAACCAGATTTCCGGACTTTGAATGGCAACGACTGACCGTATTCTTGATCGCGGAATGCCCGCCAGCATGGATGCAGAGCGCGCGATCCTGGGCGCAATCCTGCTGGATAACTCTGCCTATCCTCAGGCCGCGGAACATCTCCGCGCGGAAGACTTCTCGCTCGATTCCCACCGGCGCATTTACCTCCGCATGATGGAGCTGGCTGAAACCGGCAAGCCGGTCGACTTCGTCACGCTTACTGAACAACTGGGGCAGCACAAAGAGATTGAGTCGGTCGGCGGCGTGGCTTACGTAACGTCGCTAACGGACGGGCTGCCGCGCGTCAAAAACATTGAGCAGTACGTCAAGATCGTAAAAGACAAGGCGCTGCTGCGCGGGCTGATTCACGCGGCCACCAGCGCTATCCAGCAGGCGTATGAGCAGGAAGCGCCGGCAGAAGAAATTATTGACTCAGCCGAGTCGGCCATCTTCAAGGTCGCCGAGCAGCGCATTGGCCAGGGGTTCATGGGAATCCCGGAGATCGTAAAGCAATCCTTCGGCTCCATCGACAAGCTCTACGAACAGGGCCAGCGCATCACCGGACTGGAAACCCACTTTCAAGATCTGGACAACATAACCAGCGGGCTGCAGAAGTCCGATCTGGTAATCATTGCCGCGCGTCCTTCGATGGGCAAGACCGCCTTTGCCATCAACATTGCCGAGAACGCTGCCGTGCGCGACAACAAAGTTGTGGGCGTGTTCTCGCTGGAAATGTCGCGCGAATCGCTGCTGCTGCGCCTGCTCTGTTCGCAGGCGATGGTGGATTCCCACAAGCTGCGCACCGGATTTTTGAGCCGCGAAGATTACAACAAGCTGGTGACCGGCCTGGCCGCGCTTGTGGAAGCGCCGATCTATATTGACGACACGCCGGGCATTTCGATTTCTGAAATGCGCGCCAAATGCCGCCGCCTGCAACAGGCGCATGGCCGTCTGGACCTAGTTATTGTTGACTACTTGCAGCTTGTAGCCGGAGCGCCCACGGGCGGAGGCAAGCGTTATGAGAACCGCACGCAGGAAGTGTCGGCCATCTCACGCGGCCTTAAAGGGCTGGCCAAGGAGATGCGCTGCCCGGTGATTGCGCTCTCACAGCTCAGCCGCGCGCCGGAAAGCCGCACCGGCAACAACCGTCCGCAACTGGCCGACCTGCGCGAATCCGGCGCCATTGAGCAGGACGCCGATGTGGTGGCCTTCATTTTTCGCGAAGAAGTTTACAAGCCAGACGATCCCGACCTTCAAGGAAAGGCAGAGTTGATTATCGCTAAGCAACGGAACGGACCAACGGGCATCGTGCGTATGGCGTTCATCAAGAGTTCCACGAGGTTCGTGGATGTAACGAGTGAAGAGCCGCCGAACAGCTATTGAGAGTACGACAGGATGGAATGAAAATGATAGAGCAGCCCATATTTCAAACCTGCACTCTGGAAACACATTTCAGTGACTTCGACAGTCTCACCGGCGGGTTATTTCCTTCTGATTTGATTGTCATTGCAGGTCGTCCGTCAAATGGAAAGACAGCTTTGGTGATGAACATTGCCGAGAATGTTGCTTTATTCGACCAAAAAGTCGTTGGGGTTTTCTCCCCGGAGATGTCGAGAGAGGCCTTATTCCGTCGCATGATGTGCTCTCAAGCTCTTGTAGATTCCCACCATCTGCGGTCCGGATTCGTGAACAAAGCAGAGCTTGAGAAGCTACTTTCAGCGTTGAGTCGCCTCGCAGATGCTCCGATTTTTATCGAAGAAGTCTGTCCTATATCTGTTACAGAAATGCGGACAAAGTGTCGCCTCTTACGGCGGAAATATTATCGACTTGATTTGATCGTTGTTGACTGTCTTCAATATGTGCGGGCAGATGTTGGTAGGGTGTATTCATCTGGTACTGAAGCAGAAGAGCTTTCGGCTGCAGTCCGGGCCTTAAAAGTCCTTGCTAGGGAGTTCGAGTGCCCTGTCTTAACTACTTGTCAGCTTGAGGGTGGCCGCAATCGTCCTACATGGTCCGATCTGAACAAGTGTGGTTCTGTAGAGCAAGACGCTGATGTTGTTGCATTTGTTTTTCGAGAAGATCTCTACCATCCCGAAGATCCTGAGCGAGATGGCAGAGCTGAAGTGATCGTAGCCAAGCAGCGCAACGGGCCAACAGGAATCGTAAAAATGGCCTTCATTAAGAACTGCACTAGGTTTGCCAGTTGGTCGAATCAAACATGGGAAGGGCAGTAACTTTTTAATGCGAGAGGGAAGCACACCAGCAATGGAATGTCCGCAGTGCCATGGCTCCACGTGGAAGCGGGAAAAAGTCCCGAGCAAGCGCGATCCTGCACGGCTGCGAGATGTGGCTGTACGCTGCGATTGTTTCTATGAGAACCGCGCAGCTCGACTATTGCAGGCGGCGCGAATTCCCGAGCGATATAGTGGAAGATTTGATAGTTTTCAAATCGATCGCCGCGGCGGATCTCTGGAGCAGGCGCTGTTTATGGCGGCGAAGATGGTGGAAGAATACCCCTTAGAACGGGCCGGCCTGCTGCTTGTTGGCCGGCTTGGCATTGGAAAAACACATCTCGCAACAGCCGCGCTACGCGAACTCATTCTAACGCGAGGAGTTACAGGACTTTTTTGTTCCTATGCAGAGTTGTTAACGGAAATCCGCGCCACCTATAACGATAGCGGTGCCGCCAAATATTTCAGAGACGAAGATGGCAACCGTTGGGAAACAGAGAGCCAGATTTTGAATCATGTGATTAACGTTGATGTGTTGCTCCTGGATGAATTGGGCAAAGTGAAAGCCAGCGAATGGGTATTGGATAAGGTGAGGGAGGTTATCGGCGGAAGATATGACAAGAAACGGATGACGCTGGCAACCACGAACTTTCCATTAGATCCCAAAGAACCGAAGGAAATTCCCTTGCACGAGAAGATCGGCGCTGATATGGTATCGCGTCTTCGAGAGATGTGTCACATTGTAGAGATGGAAGGGCCGGACTATCGGAATATTGTGAAGCGACAGTAGGAATGTCTGAAAAGAATCAGTCGCCCAAGCTAACGCTGAAAGTCGTACCCTGGCTTTGTTGTGTTGCAAGCAATCTGTTTTGAAAAATGCGGCGTACTTGTTCCTCAGCGCGTGTGACGCGCCCTCGGAACCGTACCGAGCTATTATCGGTCGTTCCGCGAGACATGGGACTGGAGCTTTTGTTTAGATCATCCTCTTGGAATATTTTTGAAGTTACGTCTCAAGCCTAGTTACCGATTCAACTTTAATATCCCCATCGAACGGCTCAGCAATAAAAGCGGACAAGCAATCCGAGAACTCGTCCATTAATGCCAAACCGTCTGAATCGAAATCATTCTCAGCCTGAAAAATCAGCCGTGACCCGTCCCAGTGACAGCTTACATTCTTATGCCAGAACCGGTTCTCTGCAAATTCGACGGCGATGTCTACAGCCGCTTCATTTGCCACCGATGGTGGGACGCCGTAGCAGATGAGAACGATCCGAAACACTTGATGCCCCTCGCAAATGGGTTTTAGGTGGTGACCGCCGAGTTCAAAACCAAAAAACACTATAACTGAAGGTGATGGCGGCAATGGAGTCCAGCTACCAGATTTCCGGCTTGTGCCGCACCTACGGCGCTCCACATCTATGCTCTGCGCATACCCAGGGCTTATGCACCTGGGCTAAACTCTTTCGCCTCCTGCGGAGGCTGGTGTGTTTCATGGCACAAGATGAGGCAGTCAGCAATCAGTGATCAGCAGTCAGCCAGAGCAAAAAACACACCGGCAAGAGTACCGGTGCCACACAAACTACGAGAAGCAGTCAGCAATCAGTGATCAGCCAGTCAGTCAAAGTGAAAGTAGACATCGGGGCCACCGGAAAAGGAAGCGGTCATGTCCTTTTTCGTTATTGATTCGCCAACAAAGAAAGCGGTAGGATACTTCAGCCCTTAGGGGGTAGACCACGCAGATCTTTGAAAACCTAGTAGTCAGCGCTCAGTAAACAGCATTCAGCTCCGAAGCAAAGCCAAAGCGCGACCCTCTGCCGATGCGCTCAGCATGGAGTCATGTGGGGTCGGCTGGGGTGAAATGGGGTGAAAACCGGGGGGAGGGGGTGGGGTACTGCAAACTTCCCGGTAAGTCATTGATTTTGCTGTGAAATTGGTCACAAACTTGCGTGGAAAGTGCGCACTTTGGCAAATCCAAGCGTGGCCCAAGTGCCATGCAGGGCGATCCAAGGGTGGATTGGCGCAGCCGTTTCTGTTTGCAACAGCGGTAGGATACTTCAGCCCTTAGGGGGTAGACCACGCAGATCTTTGAAAACCTAGTAGTCAGCGCTCAGTAAACAGCATTCAGCTCCGAAGCAAAGCCAAAGCGCGACCCTCTGCCGATGCGCTCAGCATGGAGTCATGTGGGGTCGGCTGGGGTGAAATGGGGTGAAAACCGGGGGGAGGGGGTGGGGTACTGCAAACTTCCCGGTAAGTCATTGATTTTGCTGTGAAATTGGTCACAAACTTGCGTGGAAAGTGCGCACTTTGGCAAATCCAAGCGTGGCCCAAGTGCCATGCAGGGAGATCCAAGGATCGATTAGCGCAACCAACTTTTGTTTGCAACAAAAGCTAAAAAATGGCGGGTGGGGCCTGGGTGAAGAACGTAAGGAATGTAAGCAGAGGGCCGCAAGATGGAAGACGGTCGGCGAACAAAGCAGTATTCATCAAACTGCACTACCAAAAGCCCTAGAAGAGCTTTTCATCTGCATTAATCCTTATTAATTCTTTGACTTTGTGAGCTGATGAATAGATAGTCTCCGCATGCCAGACCAGAAATCCCTCGCGCCACAATCTCTTACGCAAGCAATGCCCGGCCCGGACGGCCCGGAAGCTCCGCTCACCTTTGAACAGGTGTTGGCCCAGGAAGACGCCGTGCTGGGAGGAAAGCAGCGCAGTGCGCTGTGCATCTCCGGCGGCGGCATTCGCAGCGCCACATTCGCGCTGGGCGCCCTGCAGGGGCTGGCTGAACTCGGCATCCTGGAAAACTTTGACTATCTTTCCACCGTTTCCGGCGGAGGCTACATCGGGAGCTGGCTCACGGCCTGGAAAGAGCGATGGAAGGGACTGACCACACCCAAAAAGCTGGGCGATAAGAGCACAACTGTGGTCGCCCAGCTAAAGCCTTTTGCGCTGCCGCCGCCTGAAGAGCATCCGGACCCCATCCAGCATCTGCGCGAGTTCAATAACTATCTTTCGCCCAAGCTGGGCCTCTTCTCCGCCGACACTTGGACCCTGGTTGCCACGGTAGCGCGGAACATGTTCCTGAACTGGCTGGTCTTCATCCCCCTGCTGATGTGCGCTCTCATGGTGCCCCGTATTGTGCTGTCACTGGGAAAGGTGGGCGACAACTATAACTTGTGGTTTGGCTTGACCTGGAACCAATTTTACGAGGGGCGATTGATTGCACTTCCTCTGGCCGGGTTGTTCTTCGCCATCGGGATCTTTAATCTCCTGCGCTATCTGCCCGGCGTTGGCCGTACAAACCATACAGAAGGCCAGTTCCTCAGGTATTGTTTTGCCCCCATTTATCTCGCCGCGCTGGCTCTTCTGCTCGCCGAATCCTGGTTCATAGGCGCTGACTACACGAATGGCAGGCATGATGCGTCAAAATTCGGCTATTGGCAATATTTTTTAGGAATTGCGATCTCCGGAGGCGCAGGCTATCTGGCATATGCCTTGATTTATTGGCGCCGTGTTAGGGAAAAACTACGGGAACTCAAGGCCAAAGAGTCTTTCCATCGCCAGCCCAGAACAAAATGGATTCTGGGGCTGCTGACGGCGGCAACCCTCACTGCTTTTTGCATCGCAGCCGGCGCGCTGATGCTCAGCAGCGAGGTATTTGGCCATCTGAGCTGGCGACTGTTCGTCACTTTTGCCATGCCGTTGCTGTTAACTTCGCTTGGGCTGGCGGTGACCATCTTTGTGGGCTTTACCAGCCGGGTGCTGGAAGATGATGACCGCGAGTGGCTGGCGCGGGCCGGGGCCTGGGGGATGCTTTGCGTTGTTGCCTGGATCAGTCTTTCTGCAATAAGCCTGCTCGCGCCCGACCTGATTTTCCTGCTTCACACAAAACTCAAAGTGTGGGCCGATAGCACGTTCATAGCTACTGGAAGCATCAGTGGCGTGCTTGCCGCATTGGCCGGCCTCAGCAACAAAACCAAAGCGCTCACCAAGAACGGCGCGGGTGCGGGCAAACAAGGAAACAGCATGGACCTCATGGGAAAGCTGGCTGCCCCGGTCTTTATTACCTTCTTTCTGACTTCTCTGGCAGTTCTGGACAACTGGCTCTTATCGAAAACTCCTCTGGTGGGATGGGCCTCGCATGTACGTTGGACCGCGCATAGGGAATTCCTGGAAGATGTCCGGCCCGAACACGGCCTGCTGCTGGCGCTTGCCTGCCTTGCGTTTAGCTGGACCATGGCCAAGTTCATCGACATCAACAAATTTTCTCTTCAGGCCATGTATCGCAGCCGCATTATCCGCGCCTATCTGGGCGCTTCAAACGCCCAACCGGAAATCAACCGCTTCATCGGATTTGACCGAACGGACAATTTCAACCTGAAAAATCTGTCGCCTACCATCAAGCCGTTCCACGTAGTGAATATGGCGTTGAACCTGGTTTCCGGCGAACGTCTGGCCTGGCAGCAGCGCCGGGCCGCATCCTTTACTGCTTCGCCACTGCACTGCGGCAGTGAAATCCTCGGCTATCGCCCAAGCAATGAATATGGCGGTCCAGACGGCATTTCCCTGGGAACCGCCGTTGCCATCTCCGGCGCCGCTGCCAGCCCCAACATGGGCTATCACTCCTCGCCGGCAATTACCTTCATCATGACGCTGTTCAATGCGCGGCTCGGCTCCTGGCTCGGCAACCCGAAACGCAAAACCTGGCGCGACAGCGGCCCGCACTCCGCCTTCAATTCCATTATCCGTGAAGCCTTGGGCCGTACGGATGAGAGCAGTCCTTATGTCTATCTCTCTGACGGCGGCCATTTCGAAAACCTGGCGCTTTACGAAATGGTGCGGCGCCGCTGCCGCTACATCGTTGTGCTTGATGGCGGGTGCGATGCCCAATACAACTATGAAGACCTGGGTAATGCGATGCGAAAGATCCGCATCGACATGAAAATCCCCATCGACTTCCTGCCGCCGCATTCCTCACCGGGAGAAACGCCAAAGATCCGCTGCGCCGTGGCGGAAATCCGTTATAAAGAAATTGACCCGGAGCTGGAAACCGGCTACCTGGTCTACATCAAGCCGGTGGTTCTGGCCGGCGATGATTCCGACGTTACCGCCTATAAAGCGGCTAACCCCGCATTTCCCCACGAGAGTACAGGTAACCAGTGGTTCAATGAGTCGCAGACTGAAAGCTACAGGATGCTCGGTGTGCGCAGCGTGCTGGATACTTTCAAAAAGCCCTGGGACCCGCGGCAGAAATTTGAAGGTGTCATCAAATCGGTAGCTTACGGCAGGCCCGACGCGGCGCGAGCGGCAGCTTCGGGTAGCGGTGCAGTTTGATATATCTTCCGTTTTATTGCGTCATCGTCCTGAACCGCGCTCATGAGCGCTCGCTGACAGGGGTTCGGGATGACGCGTCAAGGAGACATTGGAAGATTTCCGATTGGATTAATGAAAATTATTTCTATCTGCGAATCTCTTCGAAATGACTTGCATGAAGAACAAATGGTAAAAAGTCTATAATCCAGCTCTGTCCCCTATCGTCAGTGCTGAGGGGCAAAAACTCACCGTTGATCATGCCAATCTTTGGGTGACCTTGGGTCAACATAGGGGAGGCAGGCGGTAATTTGGGCTGAAGGTTCAGGCAGCAAGGTGCAAAGCTAGATTGTTAGGAGCTGCCGAAATCGCCGGAATTCGAAATTAAAAATCCCAGGTCGTCGGCTTTATAAACCAATACTTCACAAGACGTTACTTCATTTCATCCGTCTAAATTGAATCGGCTATAACGCCACCTTAATCCAATCATCGGGTACTCTAAAGTCAGGTAACATTAAAATATTGATGATGATAAAGAAGTTAGCAATCGAAACGACCCTTATCGCATCGGCATTGCTGGTTGCGGGTTGCGGAAGCGGCGCAAAGGCCGGGACTCCAGCAGGGCCGCAGGCTTTTCCGGTGAAAACAATGACGGCCCAGGCTGAAACCGTGCCGGTTTCAACCGATTATTTGGCCACGCTGCGCTCGCGCAGTGCCGCTACGCTGCAGCCACTGGTGGAAGGCGATATTACCAAGATTTTTGTAAATTCCGGCCAGCGGGTTGAGGCAGGCGCGCCGATACTGGAAATCGACCCGCGCAAGCAGGAAGCTACGGTCAATAACCAGGAAGCGGGGCTGAAATCCAAGCAGGCGGTAATGCAGCAGGCGGCGGTTGATCTTGACCGCAAGAAAAAACTTTATGCTGCCGGTGTGCTTCCCAAGGCCGATCTGGACACAGCGCAAAACACCTATGACGCCGCCAAAGCGGACGCCGAAGCTTCGTCGGCTGGAATCCGCGAGCAGCAGGTGCAGTTGCACTATTACACGGTGCGCGCTCCGGCCAGCGGCGTGATCGGCGATATCCCTGTGCATGTGGGCGACCACGTGACCAGCCAGACCATGCTTACCACCGTGGATAAAGGCGGGGCGCTGGAAGCGTACCTGAACGTTCCGGCGGAAAAATCGTCGGTGCTGAAAATGGGTATGCCAGTGGACTTGGTTGATGACCAGGGCAAGCCGCTCACACGCACCAAGATCACGTTTATCTCACCGCACGTAGACACCGACTCACAAACGCTTCTGGTGAAAACCCAGGTACCCAACGCGGACATGAAGTTCCGCAACGCCCAGCAGGTACACGCTCGCGTAGTGTGGTCTGAACGCAAGGCCACGGTAATTCCGATTACGGCCGTCACGCGCCTGAGCGGAAAGCTCTTTGCCTTTGTGGCTGAAGGCAACGGACAGCAGGCCGTAGCGCGGCAGCGCGTGATCCAGGTGGGCGATTTAGTCGGCAACGATTACGTTGTGCTCGACGGCATCAACGCCGGCGACAAAATTATTATCACCAGCGTGCAGATGTTGGCAGACGGCATGCCCGTGGTGCCGCAGTCGTAAGAGCTGTCGCCGCAGATTAGCGCAGATAGACGCTGATCTGGGACTTTCAGGACATCGGCTGAGCGGCGAGGCCCTAATATGCCGAGCCGCCTGCAACAGGCGCAAAACAGATTCTTCTACTGAACACGCTTCAGCGGTTTGGAGCGAAGCGACAGGATCAATGGTCAATTTTTTCATTCGACGGCCCGTATTTGCCACCGTATGCTCCTTGCTGATTGTGCTCGGCGGAGCCGTGTGTATTCCCACGCTGCCGATTGCGCAATATCCCAACCTGACTCCCCCCGCGGTGAGCGTGAGCGCGTTTTATACCGGCGCAAACTCGCAGGCGGTGGAAACCAGCGTGACCACGCTGCTGGAGCAGGCCATCAATGGCGCGGAAGGCATGCGCTATATGAGTTCCACCAGCGGCAATGATGGCACGGCTTCCATCAGCGCCACTTTTGACCTTGACCGCAATCTTGACGTGGCTGCCGTCGATGTACAGAACCGGGCCTCGAGCGCGCTGGGACGCCTGCCGATTGAAGTCCAGACTACGGGCGTAAGCATCACCAAGAACACCGGCTCATTTGTCGTGGCCTACGGCTTCTACGCCGACAATAAGGAATACGACAACCTCTTTATCAGCAATTATCTTGATCTTTATGTGCGCGATGCCATCAAGCGCGTGAAAGGCGTTGGCAACGTCATTATTTTTGGCGAGCGCAAATATTCCATGCGCTTGTGGCTTGATCCGGTGCGGCTGGCGGCGCGCGGCCTTACCGCCTCAGATGTGACGGCGGCGCTGCGCGAGCAAAACGTCCAGGTTGCTGCCGGACAGGTGGGGCAGCCGCCTGCGCCCTCGACCCAGTCTTACCAGATCAGCGTGCGCGCCGTGGGACGGTTGAGCGATCCTAAAGAGTTTGAGCACATAGTCATTAAGCGCACCACCAATGGCTCACTGATTGAATTGCGCGACGTGGGTCGCGCCGAGCTGGGCGCGGAAAGTTATGGGGGCCAGCTACGTTACAACGGCCAAGATGCCATGGGTCTGGGCGTAATGCAGCTCTCCAACGCCAACGCCCTGCAGGTTCGCCGCGACGTGCAAACTGAAATCGAGCAACTTGCCAAGCGCTTCCCCAAGGGGCTGAAATACCAGGTAGCGTTTGACACCACGCGCGCCGTGGGTGAATCCATCCGTGAAGTACTGAAGACGCTGGCGGAAGCCATCCTGATCGTCATCGTCGTCATTTTTCTTTTCTTGCAAGGCTGGCGCAGCACCGTGATTCCGGCCATCACCATTCCCGTTTCGCTGGTGGGAACGTTTATCTTTGCCAAGTTTTTTGGCTTCTCCATTAACACGCTTACGCTCTTTGGCATTACTCTGGCCACCGGACTTGTGGTGGATGATGCCATTGTTGTCATTGAAAACGTTGAGCGCCATATAGAGGAAGGAGTGCGCGATCCACGCGAGGCTACGCAGATCGGCATGCGCGAAGTTACAGGCGCAGTAGTAGCGACTTCTCTCGTCTTGATCGCCGTGTTCGTGCCCGTGTCATTGTTCCCGGGCAGCACCGGCCGGCTCTACCAGCAGTTTGCGCTGACCATCGCATTCTCTATTGCGATTTCTGCGTTCAACGCGCTCACGCTCTCACCGGCGCTGGCTGCTCTGCTGCTACGTCCCCGTGAAGGCCGGCAAAACCGATTTTTCTCTGGAATCAACTCGGCCATTCACAAAGGGACCACCGGGTATCAATCGGTCCTGCACCGGCTCACGAACTGGCGTGCCGCGGTTGTGGTGGTCTTTTTCCTGGGACTGGCGGCCACGTACTTTGTCTATCAGAAAGTGCCCACCAGCTTTGTGCCGCAGGAAGATCAGGGATACTTTTTTGTGATTGTGCAGGCGCCGCCCGGAGCGTCATTGCAGTACACCGCCAGAGTGATGGACCGCGCAGCCGCCATGGTAAGCGCGAACCATGATGTTGAAGGCGTCTTCTCCGTTCCGGGATTCAGCTTTACCGGCAGCGCCGCCAACCAAGGCATTATTTTTGCCAGTTTGAAAGACATCGGCGAACGCGGCGGGAAAGACCACAGCGCTTTTGCCGTGCTAAATTCACTTCGCGGGCAGCTGATGAGCATTAATGAAGCGATAGTAATCGCCTTTGATCCTCCTGCCATCCAGGGCCTGGGACAATTTGGCGGCTTTGCTTATGAATTGCAGCAGACCAGTGGCGGAACCCTGGACGATCTGGAAGACGTGGTGCACCAGATCATTGCCAAGGCAAATACGCGGCCGGAACTGGCGCATCCTCTGTTCACCACCTTCACCGCGCGCGATCCCCAATTTGTAGTGCAGATTGATCGCGAAAAAGCCAAGAGCCTAAATGTTCCGTTTTCTCAGATCACATCGGCGCTACAGATTTATATGGGATCGCAGTACGTGAATGACTTCGATTTCAATAATCGTTCTTACCGCGTGATGGTGCAGGCTGACCAGCAATACCGCTCACAGCCGCGCGACCTGCGCCAGTTCTATGTTCGCTCTGACGATAATCGAATGATCTCGCTGGATAATCTGGTCACAGTGAAAGAAGGGACCAATGCCAGCGTGATCAACCATTACAACTTGTTCCGCAGCGTGGAAATCGATGGCAGCGCCGCTCCCGGCTACAGCTCCGGCCAGGCCATCCAGGCCATGGAAGATATTTCCAAAGAAGTTTTGCATCAGGGCTACTCCTTTGAGTGGACCGGAATCTCGCTGGAAGAAATTCAATCCGGCGCGCAGACCGTCATGCTCTTTGGCCTGGGCTTGCTGGTGGTTTATCTGACGCTCTCCGCGCAGTATGAAAGCTTTGTGCTGCCTTTCATTATTTTGTTGGCTGTACCCATGGCAGTGCTGGGCGCGCTGCTGGCGCAGTCAATGCGCGGCCTGCAGAATGACGTTTACTGCCAGATTGGACTGGTGATGCTGATTGGCTTGGCGAGTAAGAACGCCATCTTGATTGTAGAATTCGCCGAACAGTTGCAGCATCGCGGGTTGAGCCTGGTGGATTCAGCCATTGAAGCGGCGCGGCTGCGGTTGCGGCCTATCCTGATGACCTCGATTGCTTTCATTCTTGGCGTGCTGCCATTGGTATTTGCCAGCGGCGCGGGCGCAGCAGGCCGGCACTCCGTCGGGACCACGGTGTTTGGAGGAATGATCATCTCCACCTTCCTCAACCTCTTTATTATCCCGGTGCTTTATATCCTTGTGCGCGGATTGCTGCCGATGAAGCTCAAACCTGAACTCGTTGAATCGCAGGAATTGGTGGAAAAGAGCGCGTAAAGTTTTTTGGAACCGGCATAAGACTTTTCCTAAAATGCCATATTCTACTTTCGTCGTATCACCCATTGCGCTCAAAAAAGCCCAGCATTTCTCACGATTACGCCCAGGCTAAAGCACTTTTGATGTTGTCTGCCGATTAGCACAAGGACTTAAGCCCGAGTCTTTCAAGTCCTTTATCGCGGCTCTGTTCTAAAGAGCCTGCGCTTCGTCCCCGGACACACAGGTCTACCCTTGAAAGGGTCGCTCTTCCACCTGAGCGGGGGCCAGCAATACTTACTTACCCTGTTGCTGCTCCGGAAACGCCGGCAGCCCCCGCGCCGCTGCTCCTGCTGCTGCACGACTCAGGGGGAGACGGCATGTCACAGATCGAGCAATGGCAGACCTTAGTGGAGCAAGAGGGAGTGGTGCTGGCAGCGCCCGACTCCCCTCAATTCGCGCCAGTGGAACTGGCCGGCAGGAACTCTCGTGTCCGGGAGTTCTCGAAACCGCAGCTCTGCGGAAGACAAATATCCACAATTCTGGAAACCGCCAACCATCCCAGTCGGCGATGAAGCTTGCTGGTTATTAACTAAGTAGTTATTATTATCCAAGTAAGAGAATCTACTTAATGAAATCTTTGCGGATCACGCATATATCTTAATAAAATATCGCTACACGATATTTCTATGGTCTTTTGTATGCACTTTGCCCCTTTTTTGTGACTTTTCATATACCCGGTGCGCCAATTTCGGCCACTCTCTCTGGCTTGAAAATGGAAATCTAAATGCATGTGAGAGATGGCATGAAAACTTTTTTTCTTAGATTCGTAATTGTGCTAGCCGTCGTGGCTGTCATTGGCCTCCCGATATTGCTTCACGGGCAGGCAGTCAGTGGCGACCTCCTCGGTGTAGTGACGGACTCATCTGGCGCCGTTGTTTCGAACGCCCAGGTGGTTGCGACCAACCTTGGAACTGGCGCTAAAGCCACCACCAAGACGAACGCGACCGGCGAATACCGTTTTATCAATCTTCCCGTCGGTCATTATTCACTTGAAGCCACCTCCAATGGGATGGCAGGCGGCTATAAAGACGTCCAGGTCCAGCTGAACAAGCAGGCCACGGCAAATATCACCGCCCAGGTGACCTCCAACACCCAAGTGGTTGAAGTCAACGCAGAGTCGTTGACGATTGACACTACGACGCCAAACATTCAGAACACGTTTGATACCCGGCAGCTTCAGGATTTGCCGACTGCGACAGTCGGCCTGGGCGTATTGAACTTGTCCTTGTACGATGCTGGCGTTGCCACCAGCGGAGGAATTGGCGCTGGAACCGGCCCCTCGGTTTCCGGTCAGCGTCCACGCAATAACAACTTCACCGTGGAAGGCGTAGACAACAACAGCAAGTCCGTGACGGGCCCGGTCATCACCATCCCGAATGACGCGGTGCAGAACTTTACGGTCCTGCAGAACCAATTCTCTCCTGAATTCGGACACTCCTCAGGCGGGCAGTTCAACCAGACGATTATCAGCGGCACCAACCAATGGCATGGCCGTTTGTACGAGTACTTCCAGAACCGCAATCTGAACGCTATTGACGCATCGAACGCGCGCACCCAGACAACTGGGACCATCATCAATCCTGGCTTTGACAATAACCGCTTTGGTGGCCAGGTGGGTGGACCCCTCTGGAAGGACAAACTGTTCTTCTTTACCAACCAGGAATACAACCCCGTCCATCAGACGCTGGGCAGCAGCTTTATTTGCGCTCCCACAGCCACTGGTTATAACCAGCTTGCGGCACTGCCCGGAGTCAGCCAGGCAAACCTCACTGCTTTGAAGCAGGCTGAGGGGACCGCCCCAGTTCCGGCCTCAGCACAGCCGAATAGCAACTGTGCAGGAATTGGCGCCACAACCACCGGCGGAGCGGCAACTGCTGAGTTAGGCGACATCGCCTTTTCGCCGAGTATTTTTAATAACACCTATACCACCGCGAACAGCCTTGACTTCAATTTGTCACAGAACGATCAAATGCGGATTCGCTATATTTATCAGAAGAACGACTCGACTGACTTTGCCAGCAACATACCCTCGTTCTTCACCACAGTGCCTGTCCGGAACCATGTAATCACTTTCAGTGAGTTTCACACTTTCACGCCGACACTCACGAACGAATTCCGTCTTGGCTTTAACCGCAACAGCCAGACCTTTACCGCCGGGAACTTCTCTTTCCCCGGACTGGCGGTATACCCGAACCTGACTTTTGATGACACGCTAAATCAGATTGGGCCCGATCCAAATGCTCCACAGTTCGGTATCCAAAACGTGTACCAGGCCACTGACAACATTTCATGGGTCAAAGGCAAGCACAATCTGAAGTTCGGTATTGAAGGCAGAAAATATATTTCCCCGCAGGGTTTTACGCAACGCGCGCGTGGAGATTATGAATACCTCAACACGGAAGAGTTCCTGCTGGACCAGTCGCCCTCTTCCTTCGGACAGCGCTCAACCGGCAATAACACTTATTATGGTGATCAATCCGCCATTTACGTCTACGGCAACGATGATTTCCGTATCACCAAGAACCTCACGCTCAACCTGGGTCTGCGCTATGAGTTCACTTCTGTGCCGTTCAGCGAACGTCTTCAGAGCCTGAATTCCGCAGCCAGCGTCCCTGGCTTGATCAACTTCGTGGAGCCCCAACCCCAGTACAAGAACTTTGCTCCGCGTCTGGGCTTTGCTTACTCGCCCGGCACCTCCGGCAACACCACTATCCGCGGCGGCTTTGGCATGGCCTATGACGTGTTATATGACAATCTTGGCCTTCTGGCGGTTCCGCCTCAGTTCGGCGGCACTTGCGACGTTCTCCAGAGCCTGAATGGCACCGGCGGTTGCACCTGGTCTGACACCGCGTTCCTGGCCAATGGCGGCCTTCCGGCTGGAAATGGCAATGGCCTGAAGACATTCACTAGTCTGGCTGACCAGCGCACACACACGGCAAACTTCCTTCCTCCGGTACAGAAGCTTCCTTATTCTGAAACCTGGACGCTGGGAGTGGAGCATGTGTTTAACAAGAAGTACACGGCGGAAGTTCGCTACGTAGGTACCCGTGGCATCCACCTGCCGGTGCAGCAGCAGCTGAACGTGCAGCCCAAAGTAACACCATCGCTGTTTTTACCCACGTTCTTCACACAGCCCGATGCAGCCACAATCGCTGGTCTAACCACGACTTTGGCTGACATCCAGAAACAGCCAAGGATTATCCCTGCATATACCGACGCGGGGTTCATAAACGGCATTACCTCTTTTCAGCCCTATGGGCAATCCATCTACCATGGCTTGCAGACCCAGTTGACACGCACCTACAGCAACGGCCTGCAATTGCTGGCTGCCTATACCTGGAGCCACCTGATCGACAACTCCACGGCTGACGTATTCTCGACACTGCTTACGCCACGGCGTCCGCAGAACTCGCAGAATTTTGCAGCTGACATGTCCACCTCGGCTCTCGACCGCCGTCAGCGCTTGAGCCTGGAAGCCATTTACGATGTGCCTTTCTTCAAGGGCTCTTCAAATTGGATGGCCAAGAACCTGCTCGGCAACTGGAAACTGGTGCCGTCATACCAGCTTCAGTCTCCTGAGTTCTACACCCCGCAGAGTGGTGTGGATTCCAACCTGAACGGTGACTCCGCTCCGGACCGCACGATCATCAATCCGAACGGTATTCCGGGAACCGGGTCTACAGTGTCACCTATCGTCAACGGCTCCGGCGATGTAGTTGGCTACCTGGCTGATAAGCCGAATGCCCAATACATTCAGGCTGGCAAAGGCGCACTGGCGACCGCTGGACGCAACACACTGGCCACCCCACGCACGAACAACTGGGACATGGCGGTTGTAAAGCGCTTTAACACGAGCGAGAGAACGAACGTTGAGTTGACTGCTCAGGCGTTCAACATCTTTAACCACTCGCAGTTTATTCCGGGCAGCATCAACACCGTGAATTCTATTGGATATACGGGTGTCACTGGTTTCGTCCGCGTCACCAGCGATGCATTCAACGATCCCACAAAAGCCTTCGCCAACAACGCGCGTGTTATGCAGCTTGTGATGAAGTTCAACTTCTAACCACCTTCCCTTTAAACCCCTGGGGAGCCGAGTATTCGGCTCCCTTTTTCTCGCTTTAGAGTGGCTGGATTCAGAGCTGCCGGCGGGGCTTCAACTCACGATTTGCGTAAAAACAAACCTGCTCTGCATTTGCTGCAACATTGTTCCCGCTGTCGCACATCTTACCTTTCACTTGAATTGTTTATGGGGGAAAGATCTATGCGCCAACGCACTGTCGCTCTGTTTCTACTGTTCAGCTTTTTGCTGGCCACCGCCGCTTGGGGCCGGGAGGATAAACTCACTAATACCGGAGCTGCTCCCGCCGCCGAAGGCAAAATCATTACTGATACTGATCGCAACGGCAACACGGGCGTTAACATCGAAGTAAAACACATGGCAACGCCGCAATCGCTCACGCCACCCAAGCAGACTTATCTGGTCTGGGTGCAGCCGCGGGGCAAGGATGCTGAGTTGCTGGGAGCATTACGCGTGAATAGCGATTTGCAAGGCAGCCTGAAGGCAACCACCACGTATAAAGACTTTGACGTCATCATTACTGCCGAGGACAACATGAAACCTGATGCGCCATCGAGCATGGTGGTACTGAAAGGGACCGTTGAAAGAAAGTAGCTCGGTCCTGCTGAGTCTTCTCGGCAATCGAGACAATGCCTGCTCTCTGCGGCTTGATCGCACGTTTACCTGAGTACGTACAATCGGAATGCGCATGATTGGCGCGCGGCAATCTGATACCATTGCCGCGCATGAGCGCTCAAGAGCAGGCAACTATTTCTGCCGGACAGACAGTTGCGTCAAAGAGATCGACGACATGGTGGCCGCTTGCCGTGCTGGTGGCCATCAACGTACTGAATTTTTATGACCGCCAGGTCGCAGGCGCAATCGTGGAGCCTGTCCGCAAGGAGTTTCACCTTACCGATACGGAAATCGGCGGACTGAATTTTGCCTTCACCATGCTCTATGGGCTGGTTGGGCTGCCGCTGGGACTTCTGGCTGACAGGGTAAGCCGCAAAAAGCTTCTCGCAGTGGGCATTGCGGTTTGGGCAATTCTCACGGCTAGCGCACGCTGGATCAACAGCTATTCTTTTCTAGTGATCTCAAGGTTGGGCGTCGGTGTGGGCGAAGCCACGGCCGCTCCTACGGCTACCAGTTGGATCGGCGATCTTTTTCCCGCGGAAAAACGTTCCAAGCCTCTGGCGTTATTTATGCTTGGCGTTCCTGTGGGCGGCGCGCTGAGTTTTTTCTTTAGCGGTCCCATCGCACAGAGAATGGGATGGCGCGCTGCCATGATTGTGGCGGCGGCGCCTGCGCTGATTTTGATTCCCATGTTGCTCATGCTGCATGAGCCCGCACGTGGCGCTTCTGAAAAACACGCGCCTCCAGTCGATGCCGGCTCCATCTGGGCCGTGCTCCGCGTTCCCACCTTCTGGTGGATCGCCATTTCCGGCGCGCTGGTGAACTTTAACCTGTATTCCATCGGTACATTTTTCCCGGCGTTCTTCAGCCGAATCCATCACATGAGCGTGGCCCGCGCAGGCGTAACCACGGGAATTGTTTATGCCGTCGGCGGCATCCTGGGTGGATCGTGCGCCGGTATCTGGGGCGACCGCATCGTAAAGCGCAACCGCAGCGGACGCATGAAGATTGCTGCCATTGCCGCGCTGCTGGCCGTTCCGCTTTCATATTTTGGAATTCATCAGGGCATCGGATCGATAGCGCTGGCCCTTCCGCTACTCACCCTCGCCTATGGCCTGCTGAATATGTATTACGGCCTGGTCTATGCCTCGATCCAGGACATCGTGGCGCCGTCGCTGCGCGGCACCAGCATGGCAATTTACTTCCTGGTAATGTATGTGATCGGCGCGTCTTGGGGAACACTGATCATCGGCAAGATGAGCGATCTTTTTGCGCTGCACGCCGCGCGCTTAGCCGGCTTTGACAAAATTACCGAACAATTTAAGGCCATCGGCCTGCAACAGGCTTTGCTGTTGATCCCGGTGCTGTCCCTTCTGCTGGCAGGTGTGTTGTGGGCAGGATCAAGGACGATAGGGCGGGATATGGAAAAGCAGCAAAGAGCAGCCTAGGGAAAAACACAAAGGAACACAGAGGTAAAATTTTTTCTCTGTGTTCCTCTGTGCCCTCTGTGGTAAAGCTCTTTCAGCGCAGCTTGATTCCCAAATCCCTTAACTGTGTCTCATTCACCGGAGTCGGTGCATCCACCATCATGTCAATCGCTTTAGCAGTCTTGGGGAATGGGATTACTTCGCGCAGGCTGTCTTCACCCGCCAGGATCATCACAATGCGATCAAGCCCCAGCGCAATCCCGCCGTGTGGAGGCGTGCCATATTCCAGCGCGTCCAGGAAGAAGCCAAAACGCGAGCGCGCTTCATCGTCGGTCATACCCAGCGCAGTAAAGATCTGCTTTTGAATATCCTGGCGATGAATACGAATTGAGCCGGAACCCAACTCCGTTCCGTTCAGCACCACGTCATAGGCCAGCGCGCGCACTGAGCCGGGATCGGATTGCAACTTGTCCATGTCCTGCTCATGGGGCGACGTAAAGGGATGGTGCGCAGCGTTCCAGCGATTTTCTTTGTCGTCATACTCGAACATGGGAAAATCGGTGACCCATAGAAATTTAAAATCGCGCGCGACGTCGCCTGTGCGTTCAAAGGCTTTATGTTTGTCGGCGTACTTGCGCGCCAGTTCCAACCGGGCTTCGCCGCCAGAAGTGTATTGCGCTTTCTGGTTCGCGGCAGACCGGGTTTTTCCTTCCGCGGCAATACCTGCTACTGGGACAACCAGATCGTCCGCGCCGGCCCTGCACAGTTCGCGAATTTTTGCGGCGACCTGTGGCCGCTTCTTTTCCATCTGCGCAAAGTCATACAGCACGCCGACGAAATCTTTGTTCCGTTTGGCCAGCTCTTCAGAAAGAGCGCGCAGCTCTTTCTTCTCGCGGTCTGAAATCTTGCCGACGTTGGGAATCCTGATGCCGACCATGTTCAAGTCGCCGTCAATGCGCAGATCGGCCATGTCTTCATCGGTGAAGGCCGGGCGGATATCGGTCATCGCGGGCAGGCGCATGTCCGGCTTGTCAATCCCGTATTGCCGGATGGCCTGGTCATAACTCATGCGCACGAACGGCGTAGGCAAAGCCAGGCCTGCGGCTTTGAATGCGGCTTTTAAAAAGCTTTCCACCACTTCATACACGCGGTCGGGCTGCGGGAAGCTCATCTCCAGGTCGATCTGGGTGAATTCCGGCTGGCGATCGGCGCGCAGGTCTTCATCGCGGAAGCAGCGCACGATCTGGAAATACTTGTCGAACCCGGAGATCATCAGGATCTGCTTAAAGAGCTGCGGAGACTGCGGCAGCGCGTAAAACTCTCCGGGATGCACGCGGCTCGGCACCAGATAATCGCGCGCGCCTTCCGGCGTGCTGCGCGTCATGAAAGGCGTTTCAATTTCCAAAAAGCCACGCGCAGCCAGGTCCTGGCGGATTGCCAGCGCCACATTGTGGCGCAGCTGAATATTGGCCTGCATGTTCTCGCGCCGCAGATCAATGTAGCGATATTTGAGCCGTACCTCTTCATTGATAGGGCCGGCTTCGCTGGGCAGGAACGGCGGCAGCTTGGATTCATTCAGCAGCTTGAGCTCGTCCACGGTGACTTCAACTTCACCGGTGGCAATGTTCTTGTTGACGGTATCGGCGTCGCGACGGCGCACTTTTCCAATCGCGGCGATCACATACTCTGAGCGCAATGCGCTGGCTTTCTCATGCATGGCGGCGTTCTCGCCTTTATCAAAGACGAGCTGCGTCATTCCGCTACGGTCGCGGACATCAATAAAAATCACGTTGCCCAGATCGCGTCTGCGATTGACCCAGCCCAGCAATATCACTTGCGATCCCGTATGCTCCGGGCGCAGTTCTCCGCACATATGCGTGCGACGAAGATCACCTAAAAAATCAAGCGGCAAAAGAGTTACCTTTCATTATTAAGAAAATCCATCACCAGAAATATTCACTGGTGGCTAAGGCTCTGATTATAAAGGGTCAGAGAGGTTCCCCGCAGATCGCCGATAAAAACACTTGACCATGGAATATATTCCACGGTTGAGAATGCTCTTGTTGAACAACAAGCCAAGAAATGTGTTGACGAAAAACATCGCCCACGGCGCGCTTCGGTCCGGCGAACTGGCGCAACTGACCGGCGTAAGCCGGGACACTCTGCGGCATTACGAGCGGCAGGGTCTTTTGCCGGTAACGCAGCGGTCGAGCAACGGTTATCGGCACTATCCCCCGCAGGCGCTCGACCGTGTGCGATTGATCCGTGCAGCGCTGAGCATTGGTTTCACCATGGAGGAATTGAAGAAAATTCTGCAATCGCGCGATCAAGGTGTGGCGCCGTGCCACCAGGTCCACGCGCTGGCAATGGAAAAAGCGCACGACCTGAAAACACGGATTCGAGAACTGGAGGCCCTGCACGAGGCTTTGCAGAAAGCCATCCGGAGCTGGGCCAAAAAGCTCAAGTCCACTGCGCCAGGGAAGCGCGCTGGCCTGCTGGAGATGTTTGTCGCCAATCACCCTGAGAGCGTCAGGGCAATTTCGCCGCTGATGTCTCCGGGGTTGAAACGAAAACTACAAAGAGATGAGGACAAGAAACGATGAAACGAATTTTTCTGGCAATGACAGGCATTATGGCTATGACGTTTTGCAGTATGGCGCAGCAAACTATGGACAAAGCAGACAAACAGGACAATATGATGGACTGTCCGATGCATGAGCAGCATCAGGCGGCATCTTCCGCGCACGACCATACCAAGAAAGAGATGGAAAAGCGCGGCGATCAGGGAATGGGATTTGCCCAGAACAAGATTACGCATCATTTCCTGTTGCGCAAAGACGGCGGCGCGATCCAGGTGACGGCCAACTCGGCGGACGACACGTCGAGCAAAGACGAGATCCAGATGCACCTGCACCACATTACACATGCCTTCAAGTCCGGGGATTTCAATATTCCGATGTTTGTCCATGACAAGACACCACCTGGAGTCGACACAATGAAGAAATTGAAAGACCAGATCAAATACAAATATGAATCGGCAGAGAGTGGCGGCAGAGTGGTGATTTCGTCAGCAAATGTTGAGGCGGTGGCGGCGATCCACCAGTTCCTGAAGTTTCAGATTACGGAACATCAGACGGGAGATCCGGTGGAAGTGAAGTAGGGTTGTCTCTGAAATTTCGACCGAAGGGAGAGATCGCTATCGCGCGAAAACCCGGTTTCGGCCTTCACGCCTTGTCATAGTCATAGGGGCCTCTCGCTACGCTCGAGGTTTCACAACCCCAGCAATTTCCGCCTTGTCAACGCCCGCCTGCTCACCAGTGCCCAGATTCTTCAAAGCGTACTGTCCCGAGCTGACTTCATTCTCACCCAGGATCAGTGCAAAGCGGACACCGAGCTTGCTCGCGGTCTCAAGCGATTTTTTGAGCTTAAAGCTTTCATCGCCCGCGATGACAACCACGCCTTTGCTACGCAGTTCACGCGCCAGCTTTGCCGCGTGCAGGTTCATGCCTGCGCCCAGCGGCGCGATGTAAACATCGGTAGGCTGCGCTTTCACGCCGGCGAATTCCTGCAAGGTCATCACCAGGCGGTCTTCACCAATGGCAAACCCGATGCCGGGCGCAGGCGGCCCGCCGAGCGATTCTGAAAGCCCGTCATATCGTCCGCCGCCGAGGATGGCATTCTGCGCGCCAAGGGCGCCGTGCGTGAACTCAAAGGCCGTACGGGTGTAATAGTCGAGTCCGCGCACGAGACGGTGATCGATGGTGAAAGGAACTTCCATCGCCGTAAGAATCTTCTGCACCTCGGCAAAGTGCGCGCGGCAGCTTTCGTCCAGGTAGTCGGCCATGCGCGGGAGCTTCTCAATGATCGGCTGGTCTTCAGGCACTTTGCAGTCAAGCACGCGCAGAGGATTTGTTTCCGCGCGGCGCTGGCAATCCGCGCACATGGTGTGGACTACGTCTTTCAAGGCGTCGCGCAGTGCCTGCAAATAAATTGGCCGATCGTTCGCGCAGCCCACGGAGTTCAGCTTCAGAGTCCAGCCTTGAATGCCCAGACGGTCGAGCAGCGCGGCCAGCATTTCCAACAACTCTGCATCCACGGCGGGCGATTCGCTCCCGGCGACACTAGGCCCAATCACTTCCGCGCCAATCTGGTAGAACTGGCGGTAACGCCCCTTCTGCGGACGCTCACGACGAAACTGCGGGCCGATGTAATAAAAGCGCTGCAGGCCGGGCCGTTCCCAAAGCTTGTGCTCGATATAGGCGCGGACAACGCCGGCAGTATTTTCCGGACGTAACGCAAGCCATTGGCCTTTTTCACTCTGGGCACGGGCGCGGTCCTCCCAGGCAAACATTTCTTTGGAGACAATATCAGTCTCCTCGCCCACGGATCGCTGAAAAAGCTGCAGGTCTTCAATGATCGGCGTGCGGATTTCCTGAAAGTTGTACACGCGGAAGACATCGCGCACCGTGGACTCGACGAAGTTCCACGTCTCGGTCTCCGGAGGCAGAAGGTCGCGGGTGCCGCGGACAGCCTTAATCATTGCTGCGCCTCTGTATCAATACCCGCCATTTTAAGTAGATGATGGAGGAGACCTCGTTTGAGAGGTTGATTACCATGAATGGGGACTGATAATCTGACGATATTATTTGGTTTGCCAAAGATGTGATGGCTTCCCTGGATTCGCAACAATTGCCAGCCATTTTTTTCAAGCAACTTGGCAAGTTCCTTGCCCGAGAGCGACTTCATATCACAATTTCAAATACTTGATCGCTATTTGTCTTCTTTGCTGCAGCAACGTCGACCGACAAGCAGCCTTCCACCGCTTCATATAGATTCATGAGTAATTCCTGAAAGGTTTCGCCTTGGGTAGCGCAGCCGGGAATCGCGGGTATTTCGGCCCAAAATCCGCCTTCTTCAGCCTCATGTATTACGACTTTTACCTTCATTCTTAGCCTCGGCTTGAGCGAAATTCCTTCTGATATGCTCCTGTATAGTCTACATAATTTTTGCCATACATCATGATCGTCTTCTGCGTCTCTTCGTCGTCAATCTTCTTCTTGAACTTTCCGGGAACTCCCATCCATAACGAATACGGCTCAATCACGGTGCCCTCCGGGATGACAGTGCCAGCGGCGATGATGCAGCCTTCGCCGACCTTGGCATTGTTCAGGATGACGGAGCCCATGCCGATGAGGCAGCGGTCGCCAATGGTGCAGCCGTGCAGCGTGACGGAATGGCCAACGGTTACCCAATCGCCCATGGTGACGCCATATTTGTGGCGCATGCCGTGGAGCACGCTGCAATCCTGCACGTTGGAGTTTTTGCCGATGCGGATGGCGAACACGTCACCGCGGATTACGGCGTTCATCCAGACGCTGGAGTTTTCGCCGATCTCTACGTCACCGATGATCTGGGCCGACTCATCGATATAGCACGAGTCATGAATGCGCGGCGCGATTCCCTGATAAGAGCGAAGCATAGGGTTGAATTTTTAAAGGTAACATGCGCAGCAGAGAGCAGCAAATATGGAACAGCGGATGATAGTTGGAACCATAATCGGAAAAGTTTTTAAACTGTTTTGCCCTCAGCACAGCAGAAGAAGCAGCTCGACTATCCATTCCAAATTATTTGCTCTTAACCCTCGCCTTAACTCCTGAATTTTTGTTTCCAAGGCTTGCATCCGATGCTATGATGGCGAATAAATAACGTATAAAGATTCAAAATATCTTCGCCCCAAGAACCACACAGACCAGGAGAACTCAGTTGATCATTCCAGAACTAAAACAAATTGAGCAGAAGATCATTGCACGCCGGTATCGAGAGCATCTGGCGAATGCGGTGGCCGCAGCATGCAAGAAATTGACCGCAGATGAGCGGCTCCTGCTTCTCATGCGTTATGAAGCCAATTTTTCATTGCGGGAAATTGCGAAATCATTAGGGACCCATTGCACAGGGGCCGGCAGACAACTGCACGCAGCACAGGGAAAGCTGCGCGACTATATCATCTGCGGCCTTTCCACCGAGCCGGACATGAATGGAAGAACAATTGCCGAATGCCTGCAGGATATGGTTGAAAATCCCTATCATGAGATTTCGCTTCTGGACTGCATCAAACAAAGCATGGCCCAGCGCAAGCCGCCGGCACCCGTGCGGCAATGGGTGAAGAAACCAGCATTGATCCTGGTGAAAACTGCAACATTCAAATCTTGACTGCTCCACCAGAAGCGCTTGCATATAGCGGACACCGAGTAAAAGGACGATCATTCGCGGGTCGGCAGGGAGAGGAGATACGGCAGAGAGGAATTTTATGACAACGACAAAAAAGAACTCTGAAAGCGTTCGAAGCGACGGCACATATGAAACCTTATCGGGCCGTCAGCGGAGTGCGGCACTCTCTATTGATCTTGCCGAGGTGAGAAAGCTGGTTGCCAAACTGGAAGTGCCTTTTCAACCGGCGCAAGTGGAGTGGCGGGTAATGGCCACCGGCCAGCAGGGGCGTCGCGGCCTGATTATGCCTTATGCCGACCAGCGAGCCTATATTGACCGGCTCAATGAAATTTTTACTCCTGCTGGGTGGACGCGAAAATATACAGTTACAACAAGCGCAAGCTTTGAAAGAGACGATGACAAAAAGCTGGTGGCAAAAGTGTTTGTCACCTGCGAGCTGACCATCCATGGCATTGGTTCACATTCAGCCACTGGAGAGGAATGGATCGACGACGATAATGCCGGAACCAGCGCTGAAGCCCAGGCATTCAAGCGGGCCTGTGCATGCTTTGGGCTGGGCAGATATTTGTATTATTTCACTGAGACATGGGTTGACTTGAATGAGCGGCAACAGCTTTTGGAAGAGCCCCAGCTTGCTGGATGGGCAACGCCTGAAGGCTGGAACCAAGGCATGCGCCCCCAGGCAGTGAGTAAAGACCGCGAAGCGAAAGCTACGTCTCGACGCAAATCAGCACGGCCCAGCCGGCAGGAGCGCAATGTTCAAGGAAATGCGTTCAAGTTGATCCAACAAATTGAAGCAATGGCTGAACCGCTGGGTAAAAAGCTGTATCGTGGTTTGCTGAAAACCATCGCCCACGTGTGGAAACCTAGTGATATTACCGATACGGCCTTGCTGGAGAGGGTCTGGGCAGAGATGCAAATCGCTGAGCAAGAAGTGACTCGTCTGGAGACTGTCCGGCAGACGATCAGCGCTGAAGACCTGCGCCCGATTCTGCAATCGCTAAATCTCAAATCACCGGACCAGGTGGATAATCTGGATGATATGCGCAAGCTCAGCCTTGCATTGGAGCAAAAAGCCGGCAGCTTAGGCGCTGCATAAAATTCAAATTCGTCGATTTCCACGTCACCGATGATCTGAGCAGACTCACCGATATAGCACGAACTCAGGAAGAGGTTTGCAAGGTTGTCAGAGCACAGTAACAGCAATCTCAAAAATATTGCTGCTGACTTGTTAAGCATCAAAGACTGTAGGGATCTCTCGCTTCGCTCGAGAAAAGATCAGTGCAACTCCACGCCCATCAGCTCCGTCACCATGGTCCATTGTTCCCAGGCATAGCGCCAGATAGAAACGGAGTGCAGGTTTTCAAACGAGTGGAAGTCGCGCTCGTTCATTGCCTGTTGTTCTTCCAGATAGACCTGGCTTACAAAATCACAATCATTGCAGCGGACTATATAAGGATAGTTTTCGGCCATTCCGTCACACTTTGGGGGTGAGCCATTGTTGAGCTTTTTCTTAATCCCATGCACTAAGGCGCTTCACTTAGGGCTATGAGATATTTAGCTGATCGTGGAAAAACATCGCGCAATAGCGGATCGACATGGGAGTAGATGTGGAAGTAAATGATCGATGCGGAAGAGGCCGAACAAAGCTATGATCGAAAAAAATTGAAGGAGAAATCAGGAAAGCGGAGCGAACTAAGAGCGCATGATCCGGGCTTTGATTTCCGGCTCCCAGATCACGTTGGCAGGTTCCAGGGTTTCAACGCCAACCTGGCCTTGCTGAGAAGTGCCATCCTTGCCGATCCAAGCAACTTTATAGCGGGCGCGGCGGTTTTGGCGCTGCAGCCAAATGGTTTGTCCCACGCTTTTGATCCCCGGCGGCATTACCAAGCGCGCTCCGGTGGTGGAAATTTCATAGGTGCAGCAGTTCTGCGATTCGATGCTGGCAATGTCTGGAAACACTTTTACAGGCACGGCAAGGTGCAGCCGCTTTTCATGGCGTTTATCTGAGGCGGTTGCAACGGATGCTGCGCCGGCCGGCGCAGTTGGGATGACTTGCTTTGGTTCCATGACCTTTCGAGTATCGCGGCTGGTCTCTTTTTGGTCAATATTACTTTCGTTTGTTTAGTTTGAAACGGATTCCAATCCGGCAGCGGACCCTGCGGGATGCGGCAAAACCAGTTACAATAGTTTCTTAGTCCCTCCCGACGAGACAAAACATGATTCATTTTCCCGTGCCTGAGGCACTGACCTTCGATGACGTATTACTTTTACCTGCGCTGTCTGACGTTGTGCCCGCTGAGGTAAACACTCAAACCCAGCTTTCGCGGAACATTCGTCTCAACATCCCAATCATCAGCGCCGCCATGGATACAGTGACAGAATCTCGCCTGGCCATTGCCATTGCGCAGGCGGGCGGGCTGGGAATTGTGCATCGAAACCTCTCGATTGAAGAGCAGGCTGATGAGGTGGACAAGGTAAAACGGTCCGAGAGCGGCATGATCATGGACCCGATTACGCTTTCTCCCGATCATAAAATTGCCGACGCGCTGGAGTTGATGCGGCGCTACAAGATTTCCGGAGTGCCGGTAACCAAGAACAAAAAACTTGTCGGGATTCTTACCAATCGCGATCTGCGATTTGAAACGCGCACAGACATTCTGATCAGCAAGATCATGACCAAGGACAATCTGATTACGGTCCCGGTGGGCACCACGCTGGAGGATGCGGAAAAGATTTTGCATGAGCATCGCGTGGAAAAGCTGCTGGTGGTGGATGACAAGTACAACCTGAAAGGCCTGATCACAGTAAAAGATATCCAGAAAAAATTGAAGTATCCCGGTGCCGCCAAAGACCAACACGGACGGTTGCGTGTGGGAGCAGCGATTGGAGCGACGGGTGATTTCCTGGAACGCGCGCAGGAAATGGTCAAGGCCAAGGTAGATGTGCTGGCGATTGACGCTGCTCATGGCCACACCAGCCGCGTGATTGACGCCGTGAAAACGATTAAATCGAAGCTGCCGGAAGTGGATCTGCTGGCCGGCAATGTGGGCACGCATGAAGGCGCATGTGCGCTGATAAAGGCCGGCGCGGACGCTATTAAAGTTGGGATCGGGCCGGGATCAATTTGCACCACACGCATTGTTACCGGCGCAGGCGTTCCGCAGATCACGGCGATTGCTGAAGCTGCGCGCGCTTGTCGCGATGCGCAGATCCCAGTAATAGCCGATGGCGGCATTAAATTTTCCGGCGACATCAGCAAGGCCATTGCCGCAGGCGCAAGTGTGGTGATGATCGGATCGCTCTTTGCGGGAACAGAAGAGAGTCCGGGCGAAACTATTCTTTATCAGGGACGCTCGTTTAAGTCATATCGAGGCATGGGATCGCTTTCCGCAATGGCTGCGGGATCGAGCGAGCGCTACGCGCAGAGCGCTGACGATTCGTCGACGGAAAACATGGGCAATCGTGATGAGAATCGTGGCAGTAATCGTGTGGACAAACTGGTGCCGGAAGGAATTGAAGGCCGCGTGCCTTATCGTGGCACGCTGGCGGAAATGGTGTATCAACTCGTGGGCGGAGTGCGGTCCGGCATGGGCTATTGCGGCACCAAGTCAATTCCTGAACTGCAACAGAAGGCGCGGTTCATCCGCATCAGCGGCGCGGGGCTGCGCGAGAGCCACGTGCATGACGTGATCATCACGCGTGAAGCTCCAAATTACAGGCTGGAATAAGGCGGACGAATTGTCATTACCAGTCGTTCAAGAGCCTGTAAGCACCGCTTCTCCGCGCAAGCTGCGCGCGTGGATCCCCACACTGCTTTGGCTTTGCGTCCTCACACTTTTTTCCACGGACACTTTTTCCGCCGAGCACACCGGCACCGTTCTCTGGAAACTATTACATGCGCTGTTCGGAACCAGGTTCGACGCACAGTTTGCGGACATTCATTTCTTCATCCGCAAGTCAGCGCATTTTTGCAGCTATGGGTTCCTGGGGGCTCTGGCATTCTTTTCCTGGCGCGCCACGTTCCCCGCGCGTCCCCGATGGACACTCCGCTGGAGCCTGCTAGGGCTTTTGGTCGCCATGGCAGCCGGCAGCCTGGACGAATTTCACCAGATGTTTGTTCCCTCACGCGGCCCAAGCCTGCGTGATGTCTTTATCGACACGATGGGCGGTCTCTTTTTCCAGCTGGCAATTGCCATCTGGATAGGCTGGCGCGACAAGCGCTCCGCACAATAAATCGAGCTTCTTACGATCTTCATTCGCCAAAATCTCTCTATTTTGTGCATATTTCTCGTAATTCAGCAACTCTGAGTGAAAACTTCTGCATCTGATCATTCCTGGCCACTTCCGTAAGGAGGCAGGAATGAGAATCTGGCGTGCGATAAAGGTCTTCTACGAGATCGTTACTGATCGCGAAGTTTATTTCCTGCTGGGCTTGGCCGTCAAGGATCTTTTCCGTAAGACCAAGTCAGATCCAAAACCTGCAGTGGCGATGAAAAAGCGCGCCAAAGCCATGTCTGCCGGGCGATCCTGAGAGACTGTCCAAGGCGAAAAAGAGGCACCCCCTTCCCTTTCCCCCAAAAAAGCAAATAACCCCGCACGTTGGTGCGGGGTTACTCGGTAAGCTGTTGGGATTGGCTGAAGGCGCGGAGGCCTTATACGAATCACAACTTCGCTAGGGACTTAAAGACTCACGCCTTAAGCCTCAGCCACCTCACGTATACCACTACAATCAGAATTCTTCATATATTTGGATCGCCCTCCTTTCCCGTGTAACCGCAGAATATCGCCACATAACTAAAAAGTCAACAGTGCGATATTGAAAAATTTGGGCCCTGCGGGCGGGCTATTTGCTCCAGAGCTCGCGCCGCCAGAAGGGGAATAAATCTTCCACTTCCATGTCTTCCCGCCAAGAGCCACGCGTGCCGTAGCCGACGTAAACGGCCGATTGCGATACGGCAACTCTGCAATCGGTGCTCTTCAAATCAGATCCCTGTACGGAGAGCCGGGCAGATGCATCCAGCACAATCCCTTTATCCAGCACACGATCAAGCACACTAATCAGGTCATCTTTGTTGGCGACGAGTGGGTGCATTTCAACCTCTATAAAGATCAGATGCTCAAAACCGGCCCCGTGCCCGATCAACGGGGATGAATCGGGCTGCTCTCCTTATCCCGTTGCTGCTTCGTCCACTCGCATCCATGTGTTGAGTGACGCCAACTCAAGATCGGTGGCCTTTCGTCCCAGCGACTTCTTCATCCTGCGCCGAGCCTGCAGGCTAACGATCCAGCCCGTGACTGTTATCCAAATCGCGCAGAGTAATTTGTCAATCCTGTCAGGCGCATTCCACATCTTTCACCTTACTTGGTCTTCTTCGACTTGGATTTCACCGGGCCCGCGCCCGCCAGCTTGTCTGCCGTCACAAATATTGGTTCGATGTCCGTGGGCACGCCCTTCAATCTTTCCAGCGCTTTCTGCACTTCAGGACGCAGCACCATCATTTCGCTCATCAGCTTCTTTGTTCCGTCGTAGTCGCCGGTGGCTTCCAGCGTGAGCAGATCGTGGTCGAGCCCAGCCACGGCATCTTTGATCTTGCTCAGGTCCACGCTGAAGGTGCCGTCACTGTTCGCGACGAACGCGCCTTTATCCAGAAAATAATTGAACTGCACGGCCATGCCCTTGGCATGCGAATCCTGGAGGCCGAAGCGCAACGTGCGGAATGAAGACGCAAGGTACGTGGTATAAAGTTTGCGTTCAGCGTCTGGGCCATGCGGAAGCGGCGCTTGTATCGCGCCTTTGTCTGCTTGCGTCATCAGGTATTGCAGCGCAAAGAGGCCGGTCACGTCGGCCTTGGCTTCTTCAATGGCGCTGTAAAGTTCTTTCAACTCCAGGCGCAGGTTGGTGTCACGACCGTTGATCTTGATCTGGTGCGGGCCCAGGCCATGCGTAAGCTCATGGGCCACGATGTGAGTAAAGAACAATTCAAAGCTCAAGTCCTGTTGCGCCGCGGATTGCAGCACCACTTTTGATATCGGCTCCAGTATGGACTTGAATTTTGCCTCCTGAATGTTCTTGAGCATCACCCGCTTGGCGCCCTTCTGCTGGACAACTTTCTCGTCATTCGGCAGGTTGTAGGCCGCGGTCTGCACGCCGTGATCGCCGTCGCCGGCGCCAAAAACTTCATTCACCACGCGGATGGGCGCAGCCGCTCCCAGCTTGGCCACGCGATACTTCGGGTCTTCCGGCAGATTGTTTTCGATCTCCTGCAGGTGCTCGCCCAGAAACGCCAGCCGCGCCGACTCTTTATCGTCGCGCACGTTGATATAGGCCTCAAACGCGGCTTTGTAGCCAAACAGTTCGTCGTTGTACGTTTCGTACGGGCCAATCGTCACGTCCACGGGCGCGTCCAGGTCCATCCAGGCCATGTCGCTTTCAAAGTAATTGTTGGTGCTGAAGGCCGCAGCGCGCGTGGTAAGAAACTTCTTGAGTGACGCGTTGTCCGTGAGCGCCGCAGCCTGTTTCAACAGCGCGGCCGCTTTGGCCAGATCAGATTTGTATTCCTCGCTGTACGGGACCATCTTCAACCTCTTATTGGCATCGCGACGAATCACCGTAAAGAACCCTTCCGCCTGCTCTTTCGATTCCGGATAGAGCGTCTTTGCCCAACTCTCAAACTCCTCCTTGGTCATGTCTTCCGGATAGAAATTCGCGCCCACGGGCTTCTTGGCGGGAACCCCGGGCAGGAACGCTTTGTGCTCGTCAATTTCCGACCACGGGCCTTTGTTGATCCAGAAATAATGCAGCCGCGCTTTGCCCAGCGGCGTTTTGTCCTGTTGCAGCTTCTGGTAAAGCGCCAGGTCGCCGCTCCAGAACTGCCGCATAAAGAGCGGGTCCACAATCCGCGCGGCTTCCACCAGCTTGGCCAGCGCTTTCCTGTCGTCGGCGGAGAGGCTTGAGAGATCGACTTCCAGCGGTGCAGGCGCAAAGCGTGCCGCCATCTGGTTGAGCTCTTCGGCATTGGGAAATGAAGTGCCGATGGATGCGGGAGCAGGAGTTTTCTGGGCGGTAGCCATGATGGTTGATACCAGTAGAAATGTCAGGAGTCGGCGCATGGGCGTTTACTGTCCTCAGCAACAGCATACAACTGGTTCGTATCAGGGCGCGAACCAGTTTATGCCTTCCGACCAGGATGGTGAGCCCAAATAATTCAGCCCCGCGGACAGGGGCTGTGCTTTGTCGTTTCTGAAATTTTGCGCGGTGGCATACTCAATGGAGCACACCCCCCCGCGTTCTACTGTTTTTTCGAGCCTGGCTTTCGGGTCCTTTAAAGTCAGGGTTTTACGCAGAAACATCCGAACTGGTTTTGACGTCGACGCTCAACCTGCCCGACCGCTGCGAGCTCCGTCGCTGCATGGTTGTGTCAGCAGACTATGCCGAGATGTTAATCAGGATGTAATAGGGGGAAAAAAGCCCGAAACCCACCTTTCGCAAGAACCGCGAAGGATGGGCTACGGGCTTACAACTGGAAATGATACTTGTGATTATCGTTGTCAACTCAACTACTTGACTGAACGATAGTTATGCTTCCCGGCCGGCCAGTTTTCCCCGTACCGTTGGTCGGCTCACCATCGGGCCTCTTAGAAGGTGTCTCACCGTTCGCCCCCGGTAAACCGTATTGACCTTCGTTTCTTCCTTGTCCGGGAAGGCCGCCCTGGCCACCAGCACCAGTTGCACCTGCGAGTCCCCCACTACCACCCCGGGCACTCCCAGTAATGGGCCCTATGGTGAGGTTCGCGGCAACAATCACGACATTTCCGCCGTTGCCACCATCGCCACCCAAACCAGCATCCCCTCCCTTCCCCCCATTTCCGCCATTGCCGCCATCGCCGCGATCAGGATGTGTAGCAGGAACTGGGGCGTTGGGGATTTCTCCTCCATGCCCTCCTTTGCCACCAGAACCACCCATTCCACCGGAACCGCCATTACCGCCGTCGCCACCATAGGCGTTGATATTGACACCAGCAATGAAATCTTTGGCATTTGCCATGTAGGTTCCACCGTCATGTCCGGCCTGCCCAGCTCCACCATTGGATCCCAGTTGGCCGTTACTACCAGTCCCACCACTTCCCGCAATCGTGCCACCCCAAAAGCTATAGAACCCATTAGGACCGAGTGTGCCCAGAGAGCCATCAGGTCCATTGGTACCGACATCTCCATCCTTACCAGGTTCTCCAAAAACATTAATATCAGGCATTTCGCATCTCCTTTCACCCAAATAGTGAGATTATTGGTTAATCCCCTCGATTGAGACTACGTTGAATTTTGTAAATCCTTTACAGTCGATTCTCCCGGTACCGTGGAGGACGATCTTGTTCGCCTCCACAACGTGGGTCTCGCTCGGTATCGTCAAGGCACCACCGTCAGCCACTTCAACGTTTGGCAAGGTGACAATGTTTATAACAAGGTTGATAATCTCCAGATATCGTCCAATAGCAGGCTCCATTTGAATCATGGCTGCAGGGTTTACAGTAAAGACATAGCTATGAAGGGCCTTACCGGTTATGTCCAGTGCACGTGCACGGACGGCGTCGTCAGAGGAATCCAGCTCCTCAACTGGAACAATCGCGGAGGAATCAACGGAATGTTGACAGCAGGCCCCGCGTTCGTTAAGCGCGTTCGCCATTTCGTCGGATAACCCAATAATTTTTCTAACCTCTTTAGCAGTGCGCGGTTGAACCTGCCGGTAGTTTTTTTTGAATCGGTGAGACTCAGGTGAGAGGAGTACACACTCACCCGACTCCACTCGCATACAGTGAGCATCAACCATAGCTGTTGAATCCTTCCAAAAATTAACCATGAAAAACTCCTTTCTTTTTTTGACGTCCTGGTGTTAGTGCAGTGGCAATCTCTACGACTGGAAAAAGAACCGTCATCGACCGCTTCTTGCTCGCAACTACGAACAGAATCCTGACAGAAACCTTTTCACACGTTTGCAAAAGGACAACCCATTTAGTCCTTTCACTGATTCCAGAATCTAGGGCCGATTGGTTCCGTTGGGTTTCGTTGTGCATATTGCCCCTGCAACAAGAAGACATCAATCCTCCCGAACTCCTCTGGAACTCCTTTCTGGATAATTTGTCAACTGCATCAAGAGTCGAGACTTACGAGGGGAGATCCTCAATTGACGGGGCTGCTTCTGACGTTTAGAGTGAGGTTGCTCGTGAACAGCTCGTCGCAATCTCCGCAAGGTTTACGGTTCGGTATCTTTGAGATCGATCTGGATGCGCGTGAACTCAAGAAAAACGGGCTCAGGGTCAAGCTGCAAGACCAGCCGTTCAAAATACTGGCGGCCATGGCTCGCCGCGCTGGGGAAGTCATTCCTCGGGAGGAGCTATATTCGGAGCTGTCGAGTCACAGCAGCTACGACTTTAAGCACGGGCTGAATAACGCAATCCAGAAAATCAGAGAAGTCCTGGGCGACTCGCCCGAGAATGCTCGTTTTATAGAGACGGTGGCTGGCCGGGGATATAGGTTCCTGCCGCAAGTTGAAACTACTGTCCCTCCAATTGAAAGCAATCCGAGTGGCAAATTCGTTTCTGCAGGAACGGATGGTTTTCTCGTAGAAGTGCAGGGGCTTTGGAGACAATTCTTAACCGCAGATTCCACGTGGGAATTGAGAGATCTATTGCACCGAACCAAAGCTCTTCTGGATACGCCCCAATACTCATCCCACCCAAATCGTTATGAAGGAGCTTTGCTTCGGGAGCAAATAGAGCAAGCCATACAGTGGGCCGTCGGTAAGGCGACACGAAGTGGTGCAAGTTCGCCGTTCCTGATTTTGCGATCATTCATCCTGATCGCGCTTGCGGGTTGGTTGAGTTGGGAGATTATTCCGCACTCTTATGCCTATGCCAATTTTCATCCCAGTATGTGGGAATACTGGGTGGAACGGTTCGTCCAGACTGGTCTGGCGATTGCCTACATCACATTTGTGCTGGACTCCTTTCAGCAACAGCGCTCCGCTCAATTCACAGTACCGAGAAGGACTCGACCATTGCTTTTACGTCTTACGCAGTGCGTGTTACTGCTAGGGTTTGCAGTGGAAGCGGTCAGGGATTTTTCCATTCTGTTTAACCTAAGGGTTTTGGGCGGGGGCTTCATCTTTCTTATTGCTTCTCTTCGGAGTTTCGCTGGTGCTGGAGCGGCATCACTAGCGGTAGTCTATTTGATGGTGGAGCTAACACGGCCAAGACAGAGCTTACGCTCCGCTCAGTTCGTGCTCATAGCAGCAGTCGCTCTACTAATCTTAGAAGGCTCGAGTGATTTCGTTTATTGGATCTATATGGGGGCAGTTCCCTGGGGGCGCGGCTTGCTCGGTTACCTGATAATTCTTGCGCCGCTTATGACTGCTGTGCTTGCCGTGGTTACTTTCATACGGAAATCGAGGACCCGACTGAAATTACGGGCCAACTCAGAATGATCGGGGAAGGCTGACAGGGGAGAAGTTGGTGCGCGAAAGCGAACAGTTCCGCGCGGTGGCTTTGTCAAGATGTACTAATTCGCAATTAATTTACCAAATGCCGTTGGCTAACGGACCTGCACGGTGGGCCCACCGAAAGTCTCACCACGGAGGAGCGGAGAAAGCAAAGGGATCGCCAGGACCACAGCCAGGGACGGCCCTATTATGCGGGCGACTTTTGGTAGTCGTACAGTTTGAAATGACGGTAGGTCATACCGAGCATATGCTCCCGAAAAACACGTCATCTCGAGCCACGTTTGGCGACGGCGCGCAATCATCAGCGCCAGAGTAGCGGCGAGAGACCTTGAGTTGCCTCACTAAACTGTAGCCGCCAAGCACAAGGTCCTTCAGGGCTACTCGCCCGCTGATCTGCCCATTCTCGCCAAAAGCGGGCGCAAATGGGGCCCCGCGAACGCGGGCTCGCTCACGCCCTTCAGGATGACGATTAGTAAGAAGAGGACAGTCCGATTCTTTACCCCCGATTCAGACTGTTCCACTACCCGACTCTTTTAATGCTTGACAGCAAACAAAAAGTGAAGTATCATCACCTGATCTCTAGCCGATGCCGGACGCATCTGTGGCGTCGCCGATGGGATGGCCTGGGATGTGATGAGCTAACTCTTTTGGAATCATAGTTGAGGGGTACCGGGGTAGGGCAGGGGATGGGTTCTGGGATGGCCCGGATAAGTCCTTTGGAATCCTAATTGACATTGGGGCGGGGTAAGGAGGGTTCGCCATTTTGGGTCCTTCATTCGCGACAAAAGCGGCCGCTCTTTCAGGATGACAGGTTGAGGCGCGGCGATTGTGCGCCGCGCGGCTTAAGTGTTGGTGATCGCCGTGATCCACGGCAAGCCGGGACAGGTCCGGTGATCGGAAAGCTGTCAGTGGAAAGGACAGGCGATGGAAGACACTAGTGCTGGCGGTCGAGGTCAAAGCGGAACATTACAGGGCCAGATAGTTGAAGCCCGGTACGGCTACTATCGGCGGTGCCAGCGGTTCCGCAAGAATGGGCAGCAGTGCAAAGCCCCGGCGATGAAAGACGCCGACGTCTGCTATAAGCACCAGGAACGGGCGGACATCGAGAGGCGACGGCGCGCGCAATATACGCTGCCACCGCTGGTGGACCTGGCGACGGTGCAGCGAGCCATTGGCGATGTGACGCAGGCTTTGTGGCAGGACCGGATCGACGAGGATTACGCAGGCGAGTTGTTGCAGGAACTGGAGAGAGCATCTGTGGTGTTGAGGGGGAAAGTAGGATGAGATGCCGTGCTACCCTCTTTTCTTGCTGTCCGTCTTACCAGAAGCTACCTTGGAGCCTTGTTTCCAGATGAAACGTTTTCAGATGAAATCCAGAACTAAAAGCATTGTCCCTGCGCATGCCGCTGTATGCGCGCTGGTGGTTCTCTCGCTCGGCGTTCTTTTTGCGCAGGCCTATGCTCTTGCACCCCCCGATGTTCCTGCAAAGACAGTCCATGGCATTGCCGTGACGAGTATTGATCGCTCAGTCCAGCCGGGCGATGACTTTTACCACTACGCCAATGGCGAGTGGATCAAGAAAACGGTAATCCCGCCGGACCGTTCCGGCGTGGGCGTGTTTACCGCACTCTCTGACCTCACGAACAAGCGCACTGCCGGGATCATTGAAGAGGCCGCCAAGGCCAAAGCGCCGGCGGGCTCCAGCACAGCCAAGATCTCCGATCTTTATAACTCATACATGGATGAAGCCGGGATTGAGGCCAAAGGATTGACGCCGCTGAAGCCGCATCTGGACGCGATTGCGGCCATCAAAGATAAGCATGAACTGGCGCATGCGCTGGGAGAGACGCTTCGGGCTGATGTGGATGCGCTGAATAACACCAACTTTCATACGTCGAACCTGTTCGGGCTGTGGGTGGCGCCCGGATTCAATGACTCAGAGCACTACGCAGCTTATCTGCTTCAAGGCGGAATTGCGCTGCCGGACCGCGAGTATTACCTTTCTGACGCAGCCAGCATGCGCGATGCCCGGACAAAATATCTGGCCCACATCGCCACCATGCTGAAGCTTACCGGCTTTACGGAAACAGAGGCCCGCGCCAAGCGGATCTTCGACCTGGAACACGCCATTGCGGAAAAACACCTCACCCTGGCGGAAAATGACGACATCCATAAAGCAAACAACACGTGGAAGCAGGCGGACTTTACCGCCAAAGCGCCGGGGCTGGAGTGGGCAGAATATTTTCGCGGAGCGGGCCTGGGCCAGCAAGCAGAATTCACCGTATGGCAGCCCACCGCGTTTACGGGAGAGTCCGCGCTGGTGGCTTCTCAACCGCTTGAAACATGGAAGGACTGGCTGGCATTTCATCTGATAGAAGATTATGCCGACGTATTGCCCAAGGCGCTGGCCGATGAAGACTTTGCATTTTTTGGAAAGACCCTGTTCGGTACGCCGCAGCGGCGTCCGCGCTGGCAGAGAGGCGTGGGCGTGGTGGACCGGTGGCTGGGTGATGCCGTTGGAAAAATTTATGCTGAGCGCTATTTCCCGCCGGAAGCCAAGGCCAAGGCGCAGGAGATGGTCGCCAATATTACCGCGGCTTTCCGCAAGCGCGTTGAAGCGCTTGATTGGATGGCCCCTGCAACAAAGGCTGAAGCCCAGGCCAAGCTCTCCACTCTCTATGTGGGCATTGGATATCCGGAACACTGGCATGACTATTCCGCTTTTGAGGTAAAGGCCAATGACATGTTTGGCAATCTTTGGCGCGGCAGCCTGTTTGAGTACCATCGCGATGTTGCACGGCTGGGAAAAGAAGTGGACCGCGAAGAGTGGTGTATGTCACCGCAGACCATCAATGCCGTGAATCTTCCACTGCAGAATGGGCTGAACTTTCCGGCGGCCATTCTGCAACCGCCTTTCTTTGATCCCAAAGCCCCTGACGCGGCGAACTATGGCGCCATTGGTACGGTGATTGGCCACGAGATCAGCCATACTTTCGACAGTGAAGGTTCCGCGTTTGACTCGAAGGCCCGCTTGCGCAACTGGTGGACGGAATCCGATCTGGAGCATTTCAACGCCGCTACGGCAAAGCTGGTCGCGCAGTATGACACCTACAAGCCATTCCCTGATCTCTCAATGAACGGCAAGCAGACCTTGGCGGAAAATATCGCCGACGTTGCCGGCGTTGCGGCTTCTTATGATGGCTATCGCGCGTCGCTCGGCGGCAAGCCGGGACCGGAGCAGCAGGGCTTTACCGCCGACCAGCAATTCTTTATCGCCTTTGCGCAGGATTACGGATCCAAAGTGCGCGATGCCGCTCTGCGCGCGCAAGTCATGGGCGATTCACACTCTCCCGGCCAATATCGCGCCGCTACCGTACGTAACATTGACGCATGGTATGACGCGTTTAAGGTTAAGCCCGGACAGAAACTCTATCTTGCGCCGCAGGATCGGGTACGGATTTGGTGAGAGTCGTGATGGGAAAATCCTTACCACGGATGAACACGGATAAAGCGGATTTACAAAACTTAGAAATCGTCCTAATTGAATTGTTTTGATCCGTGTAAATCAGTGTCATCCGTATTATCCGTGGTAAGGGTTGGTCATTGTGTAAAGTAAAGCGGCTTCTGATCCGCGCTAAATCAGCGGTGGGAGGGTTTACCCGCCCACGGCTTCCAACTCGCGCTCCGGAACCGGTTCGGTTTTCTTCTTCTTGCCGCCGAAAAGTTTCTTCAGGCCCGGGCCCAGCTTGTCGAGATAGACGTAGTAGATCGGCGTGATGTAGAGCGTGAGCGTCTGCGAGAAGATCAGTCCGCCGACTACGGCGAGGCCCAGCGGGCGGCGTGATTCTGCGCCGGCGCCAAAGCCCATCGCGATTGGCAAGGTGCCCATCAGCGCGGCCATCGTGGTCATCATGATCGGGCGGAAGCGGACGAGCGCGCCCTGATAGATCGCCTCCGTCGCGCTCTTGCCTTCTTCACGTTGCGCGTCGAGCGCGAAGTCGATCATCATGATGGCGTTTTTCTTTACCAGGCCCACCAGCATGATCACGCCCACAAAAGCGTAGATGCTCAGCTCGGTGTGGAAAAGTTTGAGCGTAAGCAGCGCGCCCACGCCGGCGGAAGGCAAGCCGGAAAGAATGGTGATGGGATGGATAAAGCTCTCGTAGAGAATCCCCAGCACTATATAAATGACTAGAATGGCCATCATCAGCAGCACGCCCAGCCCGGCGAACGACGACTGAAACGCCTGCGCTGTGCCTTGCAGGCTGGTGCTGATGGTGGACGGCAGAGTTTGCGCGGCTGCGCTGTTGACGGCGGTGATTGCGTCGCCCAGCGCAACGCCCGGTTTCAAGTTAAAGCTCAAGGTGACGGCCGGAAGCTGCCCCAGGTGATTGACGGTGAGCGGCCCCACTTCTTTTTTAAAGCTGGCCAGCGCGCTCATGGGCACAAGCTGTCCGGTCTTGGAGTGGACGTAGAGCATGCCCAGCGCAGAAGGATCAAGCGCGTATTGCGGCTCCAGCTCCATGATGACTTTGTATTGGTTGTTCGGTGCGTAGATCGTTGAGATCTGGCGCGCGCCGTAAGCGCTGTACAGCGCGTCTTCCAGCGTGCGCGGATCAACGTTGAGCGCCGCGGCTTTATCGCGATTGATGCTCACCGTAACCTGCGGGTTCTTGATCTGCAAGTCGCTGGTTACATCTTGCAGTTGGGTAATGCCACGCAGCTTTTGTTCCAGCAGCGGCGCGTATTGGTAAAGTTCGTTGGTGTCCGGGCTTTGCAGCGTGAACTGATATTGGCTCTTGGTGAGCGCGCCGCCAATTCGAATAGGGGGAAGATTTTGCAGGTAGACGTTGATGCCGGGAATCTGCGCCAGCTTGGGCCGCAGCTCTTCAATGATTTTGTCGACGTGCGGCCGCGTTTTGCGGTCCGTGAGTCGCGCGAAGATTCGTCCGGAATTGAGCGCGGCATTCACGCCGCCTCCGCCCACGGTGGACATGTAATTCGCAACGTACGGGCTCTGGCCGACAATCTTTGCCGCCTCTTGCTGATGGCGCATCATGTCTTCAAACGAGATGCCCTGAATGCCTTCAGTAAAAGCAAAGAGCTGGCCCTGATCTTCACTGGGCAGAAAGCCCTTGGGAATATCCATGTAGAGGAACGCCGTGGCCACCAGAATCACCAGCGAAAGAGCCATCGTGACGCGAGGATGCGCCATGACTTTTTTCAGGCTCCATTCATAGCCGTGCAGCATGGCGTCAAAGACGGCTTCGCTCTTCTGGTAGAGATAGCCGTGCCGATCATTATGCGTGTTGCGCAGAAAACGACTGCACAACATGGGAGTAAGAGTCAAAGACACAAAGCCAGAAACCAGAATGGCCACGCCGATGGTGACCGCGAACTCATGCAGCAGACGTCCGATGATTCCGCCCATGAACAACACGGGAATAAACACGGCGGCCAGCGAGATGGTCATGGAGATAATGGTGAAGCCGATTTCGCGAGCGCCTTCCACCGCCGCCTGATACGCAGGCTTGCCCATCTCCATGTGGCGGACAATGTTTTCCAGCATCACAATCGCGTCGTCCACCACAAAGCCGACGGTCAGCGTGAGCGCCATCAAAGAAAGATTGTCCAGGCTGTAGCCGAGCAGATACATCGCGGAGAACGTGCCCACAATCGACATAGGCAGCGCCAGGCTGGGAATGATGGTGGCGGAAATATTGCGCAGGAAAACGAAAATAACCATCACCACCAGAGCGATGGTCAGCATCAGCGTGAACTTTACGTCATTTACGGAATTGCGGATGGAAACCGAGCGGTCATACAAAATATTCAGCTTGATTCCAGCAGGCATTTGCTGCTGCATCTGCGGCAACAATTTCTTAATGCTGTCAACCACTTCAACCGTGTTGGTTCCGGGCTGCCGCTGGATGGCCAGCACAATCGCACGATCACCGCTGAACCAGCTTGCTGTCTTGTCGTTTTCAACGCTGTCAAAAACATGCCCAACTTCATCCAGACGAACAGGCGACCCGTTGCGGTACGCCACAATCAGCGGCTTATACTCCTTGGCCTCAAGTAGCTGTCCGGTGGCCTGCACGGTGTAAGAAGTGGAATGGCCAAACAGCGTTCCTGTAGGCAAGTTGACGTTGGCATTCGTAATGGCGCTGGCAACTTCGTCAATGCCAATTTGTCGCGCAGCCAGCGCGCGCGGATCAAGCTGCGCCCGCACCGCATATTTCTGCGTGCCAAAAACCTGTACCTGCGCCACGCCACTCACCATGGAGAGCCGCTGCGCCACGGTTGTCTGCGCGGCTTCGTCAACATCAGAAAGTCGCATGGTGGGCGCGGCCAGCGCCAGGTAGAGCACTGGCTGATCGGCGGGATTTACCTTCTGGTAAGAAGGCGGCGAAGGCAGTTCCGGCGGAAGCTGCGAAGCCGTTTTGGCGATCATCGCCTGCACGTCCTGCGCGGCGGCGTCAATATTGCGATCAAGCGTAAACTGCAGCGTGATGCTGGTACCGCCCAGCGCGCTGGATGACGTCATGGAGTCGAGACCGGCGATGGTGGAAAACTGTTTTTCCAGCGGCAGCGCCACGGCGGCAGCCATGGTTTCAGGACTGGCTCCGGGAAGCGTTGCGTTTACCTGAATAGTGGGGAAGTCAACGTTCGGCAGATCGCTGACCGGCAGCAGGCGATACGCGAACACGCCAAAGATCAGGATTGCCGCCATGATCAGCGTGGTGGTAATGGGCCGCCGGATAAATAACTGTGTATTCATATATGACCTGCTATTTATGACCTGCTCTTGATGTCGACTTTTGCGCCGTGCGTCAGGCGCAACTGGCCATCGATCACGACGCGCTGCCCCGGTTGCAAGCCGGAAGCAATCACCGTGTCCTCGCCCACATTCCACCCCACTTTCACCGGCTGCTGCTTGGCAGTCAGGTCTTGATCGACCACATATACATACGTGCCGTTCTGGCTAGTTTGCAGCGCGGCAGTCGGGACCACAATCGCGTTTGGTTGCGATTTCAGCGTCAGGTTCACGTCGGCAAATTGTCCCGGCCAAAGCATGTGCGCTGCATTATCAAACGTGGCTTTCAGCTTGATGGTGCCAGTGGTGAGATCAACTGAGTTATCGATAAAAGTAAGCCTGCCCTGGAAACGTTGCGTGCTGCCTTGCGGCGCGGCGGTCACTTTCAGGCTCTTGGTATTCGAATACTGCTTCAACTCGGCGAGCTGTTGCTCCGGAATGGAGAAGCTCACATAAATTGGTTCAATCTGGTTGATCGTCACCAGAATCGGCACGTCATTGGCCTTCACCAGATTGCCTTCCTTCACGCCCACACTTCCCGTGCGTCCGTTGATCGGCGAATAAATCGATGTATATTCCAGGTTGATCTTTGCCGTCTCCACCGCAGCTTTGTCGGCTGCGACCGTGGCAGCCATGGCGTTGGCAGTGGCTCCGGCGGCGTCCACTTGCTGCTTGGAAACTACGCCCTCTTTGCCCAGGCCCCGATAACGTTCGGCGTCGAGCTTGGAATTGAGTGACTGCGCTTCATCCTTGGCCAGCGTGCCTTCTGCCTGGCGCAACGCAGCTTCAAACGGCGCGCGATCGATAGTGAAGAGCAGCTGTCCTTTTTTTACGAAGTCGCCTTCTTTGAAATGCACGCGCATCAACTGCCCGGAGATCTGTGCCTTGATGGACACGGTGGAAATGGCTTCAACGTTGCCGATGGCCTGCAACTCAACCGGCATGGTGCGCGATGCAACGGTGGCAATGCGGACTGGGGCCGCGACCGGCTTGGCTGCTTGAACGGCTTCTTTGTTGGCGCAGCCTGCCGCCAACAGCAGAAGCGCCGCCAGTAATGAGTGAAAAATGTAGTTGCTAGTTTTCATGGTTGAATCTTTTTCCTGCGCGAGCATGATTTCCGTTGTGGCCGTTCGAGATTGCTTGGGTCGCGCCATTCGAATTCGCGTGCGTAACGCCGCTTTGCATTCCGTTCAGCCAGATTCCCGCCATCGTGGCCGCCACTGTCTCAGGGTCGAATTTCTGGAATTTCCTGGCCCCAAAAAGTTCCTGCACCAGAAAGTGATAGACCACCATGCCCAGGAATCCGCGGGCTGAAAGCAGTGGATCGACGTTGCGAAACGCGCCTTCGCGCACCCGCAGCCGGATATACGCAGCAAGCTCTTCGTAATAAACGGCGATAAAGGTGCGGAAGAACCGTTGCGAGAGCGTGTGGCTTTCCAGCGCGGTGAACCATAGCAGCCGCGTCAATTCCTTATCGCGGGCGTTGCGCACCAGCATTTCACGCGCGATGGCGGTAAAAATTTCCAGGTCGGTGTCGCCCGCCTCAATAATCTTTGTGATGTTTTGGCGGCGCCCTCGGGCGCTGCACAGTTCTTCAATCAGCGTCCAGTAAAGCTTTTCCTTGCTGGGAAAATGACGGAACAGCAGCGCTTCATTAATGCCGGCACGCTCGGCGATCTCCCGCGTCGTGGTGCCGCGATAGCCCCTGCGCGCAAAAATACCGGAGGCAGTGCGCAAGATCTGGCGCCGGCGGTCGAGAGATGAAAGACGTACAGGCATGAGGGAGATTTATGAAGTAAGTGAATACTTACTTTATCAGGTTAGACGGGCAGGGCTCAAGATGGTCCGATCAAAGGGCGGTAAAGAAGTGTAAAGGAAAGGCCTCTATGTCAACCTGGGGCCCGACACTGCATTGCCACGTGGTTTTACTCAAGCTTTGTTCATTAAAAAATGCCTGCTTCACCTATATAAATGCATGCTTTTCCAAAGCGGCCGTAAAGTGTAAGTGAACTATTGCCCGCAGAAAAAAGATGCCGGGCTGGTGAATGAGTTCTTAAACCCATTTGAAGGAGTAGCCAGATGCAGACGGATCATTACACAAAAGCAGTTTTGACCTTGATCGCGATTGCTCTCGTATATCTGTGTGCAGTTCAGACTGTCCGGCCAGAAACCGTGCAAGCACAACAGCAGTATTCTGTACCTGTGGTGCAGGATGCATTTGGCAGACAGGTGGTTCCAGTCCTCGAATACAAACAAATCGAGACCCTTCTTCGATCACAAGATAATCCAGGCACGATGACTCCCGCCATCCAATATGTGCCGGCGAAATAGCGCCAGAATTGCTCGCCCTGGAATCAACAAAGGGATGAAGCAGCATAGTGCCGCCTAATTCCTGTCCTTCATCGCCACTGAGGTCTTGCGGAACTCCGGAACCACAACCGCCTGCTCGATGGTGGGCTCGTAGAAATTGGCCAGGCGGTGTGCCATCTTTTCCGCTTTGTCGGCCGCCCCGGTCTTCTGCCGCAATATGTGGCAAGCGCCATGAATACCTGCAGACGACGGGCTTTCATTTCAGTTGTAAGTTCGCATGGATAAAAGGATTGGGACAAGTTACAAAGGCTTAAGGACTGGGGTGGGTAAAGATGTATCCTGCCCACCGGATGCGCTTGGCGGCGACTTGGAGCTTCTAAACCCTTGCCAGGGCTTCGCAGAACCAGCCTTGCGGATCCGTCCAGCGCTTTTCCAGCTTGAATCCGCTGCGTCGGAGGAGGCGCGCAATGGACGTGGTATTGAACTTGTAACTATTTTCAGTGTGGATGCGTTCGCCTTTTTCAAAGTGGAAGCCGCGGCCCAGGTCCTGGATCCACACGGTTTGTTCATGGACACTTTCCAGATGCATCTCAATACGTGATTTGCGCCGGTTCCACAGGGCGACGTGCTCAAAAGAGTCAACGTCAAAGCTGCCGCCAAGTTCGCGATTAATGCGCACCAGTATGTTTTTGTTGAAAGCGGCGGTCACGCCTTGCGCGTCGTTATAAGCAGCGTGAAGAACGTCCGCGTCCTTGATGAGATCAAAGCCGATGAGCAACGCGTCGCCCGATTGCAGGGACCGATGCACGCTCTTGAGAAACGCTGTGGCTTCTTCAGGCTCAAAATTGCCGATGGTCGAGCCAATAAAGAGCACCAGCTTGCGGCCGGGCAGCGAGTTGAGATCAGGAATCTTGTGCGTGTAATCGGCAACGATGGGACTCACGCGCAGACGCGGAAAATGTCCGTTCAAAGTTTTGAGAGCTCCCTGCAAAGCCGAAGAGGAAACATCCACGGGATAAAAATCCGCGCGCAACTGCCGCCGCAACAAGGCTTCAATCACAACCTGAGTCTTGCTGGCGCTTCCGGCGCCCAACTCAACCAGGGTGATGTTGTTCCCGGCCTGGCGAACAATCTCGCCGGAATACTTCTTCAAGATGGCGCGCTCGGTGCGCGTGGGATAGTACTCCGGGGTCTCAGTGATTTCGTCAAAAAGATGCGAGCCTGCGGCGTCATAAAAAAGTTTGGGCGGCAGGCGGCGCGGGCGCGCAGTCAATCCGCGCAACACCTCTTCCGCAATCGGACTTACAAGGACTGCAGCACTTTTAACCGCCATCGTCAGCCAGCCTTATCCCGGAAAACTGCCAGCGCGTTTCCGGAGGGAAAAAATTGCGGTAGGTGGCGCGAATGTGCGAGCGCGGCGTGGCACAAGATCCGCCACGCAGGACCATCTGTCCGCTCATGAATTTGCCGTTGTATTCACCCAGGGCTCCCGCAGCGGGCTTATAGCCGGGATATGCGAGATAGGCGCTTGCCGTCCACTCCCACACGTCGCCAAAAAGCTGCAGCGGAACGACGCTCTCCGCCCCAGCTGGAGCGGCCACAGGATGGAACCTGCCATTCTCTAAAAAATTGCCTTGCACTGGAGCGCGGCTTGCAGCCACTTCCCACTCGAATTCGGTAGGCAGCCGCGCGCCAGCCCAGCGCGCAAACGCGTCAGCTTCGTAATAACTCACGTGGCAGACCGGCTCGGCCTCATCCACGTTGCGCATGCCAGAGCAGGTGAACTGGATCCATTGCCCACCAGCCTTTTCCCAATATAGAGGCGCTTTCCAGCGTTGGGTCTGCACTGCCTTCCAGCCATCAGAAAGCCAGAGCTCAGGGCGTGAATAACCGGCGTCTTCCATGAAGGAAAGATATTCGCCGCACGTGGCCAGGCGCATGGCAAAGCGGAACGGGCGCAGAAAGACTTTGTGCCGCGAGCCTTCATTGTCAAAATAAAAGGATTCGCCTTCCGCGCCGATCTCGTAGAGCCCTTCAGGGTAAAGCTGCGGTTTTTGTTGCGGCGCGCTGTCTGTATTCGGCGCGGCGACAGCGGCCTGATAAACCGGATGCAGCGGATTGCTCCAGAACCCATGCTTGATATCGGTAACGATCAGCTCCTGGTGCTGTTGCTCATGGTTCAGGCCCAGCGTTACAAGTTTCTGCGCCTCCGCGGCGACCGGTCCTGATTGCAGCAGCTTTAGCATGTGCTCATCCACGTGAGCGCGATACTTGCGGATTTCCTCCAGCGCGGGACGCGAGAAGGTATTGCGCAGCGCTTTTTCCGGCTGCTGGCCAACTGCGTTGTAATAAGAATTAAAGAGATCGCGAAACTGAGGATGGAAGGGCCGGTATCCCGGCAAATGGCTGGAGAGAATAAACGTCTCAAAGAACCAACTGGTATGCGCCAAATGCCACTTGGCCGGACTCGCTTCCGGACAGGATTGCACCATTAAATCTTCCGGGGTCAGTGGCGCAGTGAGCGCATCGGTCTGCTGGCGTACCGCCGAATACTGGCTGGCGAGCGATGCCAGGGCACGCTCTTCCGCCGAAGCAGGCGGGAAGGTCAAGACTGACTTCAAGTGAGCCATAGAGGGAATCCTGTCACTCAAACAAGCAGGGCAGACATACTAAATCTTTGGCCCACGGATTGCACCTTTGGCAGGCCATTTGCGCAAAACAGACCGTCACAATAGGATGCGCGGGACTGCTTCAAAGTTTCGGTAATGTGGAGTGGGGCACTTATGGCGACCGCCGGACAGCCGCGACCTTTTACTGCCTGGTTAAGTGAAAATTCAACGAAAGTCGCTCTTGCCTGGTGTATCTTCAAAATGTGGCACCCGTAGATTCAGCAACTCGGCGAATCATCTTTCACGTCGATATGGACGCATTCTTTGTCTCCGTGGAAGAGCTGTTCAATCCTGCGCTGAAAGGCAAGGCCGTAGTAGTGGGCGGGCAGCGCGACGAGCGGGGCGTGGTGTCGGCTGCATCGTATGAAGCCCGCAAGTTCGGCGTGCATTCAGCTATGCCATTAAGGACGGCGGCCAAGCAGTGCCCGCAGGCGATTTTTGTCGACGGCCACATGGAGCTTTACCAGGAATATTCGCAAAAGGCTCGCGAGGTGCTGCATGATTTTTCTCCCGCAGTGGAGATGGCTTCCATCGACGAGGCTTATCTGGACATGACGGGCACGGAGCGGCTGCATGGGCCGCCGTTGCTCTCCGCGCACAAGCTCCATCAGCAGATGAAAGAGCGCACCGGGCTGAACTGTTCCATCGGCATTGGCAGTTCGAGGCTGATGGCCAAAATCAGTTCAGATAAAGCCAAGCCCAACGGCGTCCTTTATGTGTTGGCTGGGCAGGAGCAGAGTTTCCTTGCACCGCTGGATGTCGGAAAAATTCCAGGTGTCGGCAAAGTTACCAAGGCACGGCTGAATGATATCGGCATCGTTTACATTGGCGATTTGCTGAAAGTAGAAGAGCGAGTCCTGGAAGAAAATTTCGGCAAATGGGGTCCGACGCTGGCCGGCAAAGCGCGTGGTGAAGATGCAGGCGCATGGTTTGAGGGTGAAGTGGGCGAAGAGTGGCAGGCAAAATCCATTAGCCATGAACATACTTTTGACCGCGATACAGCCGATCTTGGCAAGCTTGAGCCCACGCTGGCCCACTTGTCGGAGAAAGTAGGCCGCAGGCTGCGCGAGCAGAACTTCATCGCCCGAACGCTGCAACTCAAGCTGCGCTATTCAGACTTCACCACCATCACGCGCGCGCATTCGCTTTCCAGCCCAACGCAGATGGATACGGAAATCTTTTCGGCCATCATGAAATTGTTCCACGCTAACTGGGAACCTCGACGCGCGGTACGGCTGCTGGGGGTGCAATCCTCAAACTTTGAAGACCTGCCGGCACAGATGGACTTGCTGGAAGGCGATCGCCGGGACAAATGGGCTCGAGCCCTTTCCGCCACGGACCGACTGCGCGATAAATACGGCGACTCCGCAATCTTTCTGGCCAAAACCATGGGCGGCAGCTTTCGTGAGCGAGTGCATGAGAATCCCGCGGAGAAGCCAGGGAAGAAGAAACCTTAATCCTTTTACAGACCCGCTACTCTGGTGACAGTCTTTCCTCGAAAATAAAATTTGAAAAACGTAATTCTTAAGCTTTCTTATAGAAAAACACGCTGAAAAGGCTTAAAGTCTCTGCTGATATCGCCATCAATGCAAGTGCCAACTCGTCAGCCCCAGTTTCCGGGGCCTCTGACAGGGAGTAGTAGGGCATGTCTGCAGCGTTCGAATCCTGTGTTGTCTTCGCCGTAATGAGCATTATGGTGGTGCTGTTCGCGTGGATTTATCTGCGCTACCGCCAAGCCAGGACCAGACTATGGCTGCTGGGGTGGATTGCGGTTCTAATTCACTTCAGCGCTCCCCCTCTGAGCCATCTTTCACCACTTTTACTTCGCGTGCAGGGTTGGATCAAGATCGCCACGCTGCTTGTGGCTGGCGCTTTTTTTCTAATGTCCGTTTCTGAGGTTTTCGCCACTCGACGCCGGCGCATGGCCTTCCTGGTTGCAATCAGCCTGGCTTCCCTGGTGTATGTCACGGCGTTACTTACGGGCGTCCAGCAGAAATGGGTTTTCATCGGGTTGCTGCTTGCAAGCGCGTTGTTTGCCCTCTTTCAAGCTATACAGTTCTACGGATTGCGCAATCCTTATCTAATCGTTCTGTTTCCGCTGCTGCCCTATGCGGGATGGGTCATCTGGCGGGCAAAGTCCGGCGACTTCTGGCAAGGGCTATTCTTCTACATGTTTGGATTCTTTGCCGTGACCGGAGTGGCTTATTACCGCCATTTCCGGCGCTTTACTCCCGGCGTCATCTTTACGGCGATCTCGTTTTTGGCCTGGGGCTGTGTTCCTCCGATTGGCAACGCTTTGCATGCCCATCATATTGGCCCTGGCGAGGGCAGTTTCTTCTGGGACTTGCCCAAGTTTTTCGTGGCTTTCGGCATGATTCTGACCCTGCTCGAAAATCAGACTCAAGTGGCAAACACCGTGGCGCGCCAGTTTGAGGTGCTGTTCGACAACAACCTTGCTGCCCTCTATGTTTCCACTCCGGAAGGCAAGCTACTGAATTGCAATAGCGCTTTTCTCAAAATGTACGGATTCCAATCCAAAGAAGAGGCGTTTGAGTGTTCAGCGGTGTTCCTCTATTCCTACCCGGAGGAGCGTGAGCAATTCCTGGTTGATCTGGGCCGCCAAGGACGGGTCTTGAACTACGAATGCAAGCAACGGCGGCAAGATGGCACCATCTTCTGGATCCTGGAGCGCGCCACCATTGTCACGGACCCGGACGGCAATACCTTCATTGAAGGGACTGCCATCGATATTACCGAACGAAAGCAGAGCGAGATTGCGCTGAAGCAATCAGAGGAAAGGTTTGCCACTGTTTTTCGCCAGAGTCCGGTGGGATGCGGCATCGTGTCTTTGGATGGCGTCTTTCTCAACGTGAACGAGAATTTGCTGCACATGCTGGCCCTGCCGGCGGAGAAGGTCATCGGCAGATCGGGGGTTGAATTAGGCCTCTGGGAATCGCAAAGCCACCGCGACGAGTTCTACCAGCGGCTCCGGGCGGACGGGGCGATACAAAATATGGAAATCAGATTCAAGGACGCGAATGGAGTTGACCATATTGGCCTGTACTTCGCTACCCTGGTGCGCATTGGCGACAAGGAATGCATCTTTGGCATGCAGCTTGACCAGACGGAACAGCGGGCGCTGGAAGCAAAATTTCTCCAGGCGCAAAAAATGGACGCCCTCGGCCGCCTGGCCGGAGGCGTTGCGCACGACTTTAATAATCTCCTGGGCGTGATTGGGGGTTATGCCGAGTTGCTGGAATCCAAGCTGGAAGACGCGGAGGGACTGCGCCGCTATTGCAGCAAGATCATTGACACCACACAGCGTGCCAGCGGCCTTACCCGGCAACTGCTCACTTTCAGCCGCAAGGAAATCGTGCGCCCTGAACCGCTGCAAACCGGAGAAGCGCTTCAGGAACTTACCGCCATTCTTCCCCGGCTAATTGGAGAGCACATTGAACTCTCCGTCGACCTGCGCGCCACCGGGACCGTGGTGATTGACAAAACACACTTCGAACAGATCATCTTCAACATCATTATTAATTCGCGTGACGCAATGCCGGCAGGCGGCCAGATATTTATGGCCACGGAAGACGTGCAGCGCCCGGTGCTCTCTTCCTCGGGCAATATCACCTTTGCCCAGTACGTGGCCATACGCATTCGCGATACCGGGATTGGCATGGATGAAGAGACGCGCTTGCATGCCTTTGAGCCTTTCTATACGACGAAAGAGATTGGGCGCGGCACAGGACTGGGGCTTGCCACCGTGTATGGCATCGTGCAGCAATGCCACGGTGAGATCGCTATTGAGTCCATTCCGCGAAAGGGAACCCAGGTCGACATTCTGTTGCCAGTCACGGTCTCTGATGCTGCCGATGCGAGCGAAGCCAGTCCACGGGAAATGACAAGGGGCCACGGCAGTGTCCTGCTGGTAGAAGACGAACTGGATTTACGCAACGTTAACGCCGAATTCCTGACTGCGCTGGGCTATTCCGTTACATGTGCCAGCAGCGGTCCGGAGGCGCTGGATCTTGTCACCGCAGCCGGCCAGATTGATCTGGTCATTACGGATGTGGTCATGCCAAAAATGAGCGGTCGCGAATTTGCAGACCAGTTGCTGCAACTCAGGCCGAACACCCGGCTTCTTTATGTTTCCGGCTATACCGATGACATCGTGCTGCAAAACGGCATTTCCAAACAAGGCATGTTTTTTCTTCAGAAACCGTATTCCCTGAAGGACCTTGCAAGCAAAGTCCAGACCCTGATGGCAACTCCCGTGCGCACCTGAGGCTCTCTTTTTGCAAGAAACTTCAGCAGTACGATTTTATTTCCGCTGATAAACCTGCCAACTCGCTTCTCCATCAAGCTTGTTGCTGAGCAGGAAATCCCATATCTTCGGATTCAGGTCTTTTGACACAGCGTAATAGTTGTGGTCGTGTCCTTTCATTTCAACTACCTTGGCATCAAAGCCGTGTTTATTTAGCTCCGCCTGCGTGGCCTTCACAACCGGCAACTTGAAGTACGGATCTTCTGTGCCGACCCAGATTGTGATTGGAATTTTGCGTTTCGCCAGATCGAGATACGGGTAGAAATCTTCTCCCATGGCGCCGGCGTGGACTCCGGCAGCGGCAAAATAGCGGGATTCCATCACCCCCATGTACAGGGCAAAGACCGCGCCGGCAGAGTGGCCAAAAATATAGAGCCGGGAGCCATCAATGGAATGCTTTGCGCGAACAGCCTCAACTATGTCATGCAAAAACTCTGGGCCATCGGTGTTCATGCTCCATTCGCGCGAATTCGCCGAATCAGGCGCGATAAGGATGATGCCTTCTTTCTCCGCCAGCGCTTTCCATTCGTCGATCTGTGACATTCCGTCCCGGCCGGAGCCATGTAAGAGCAACAGCAGTGGCGCCGGCGCGGTAAGCTTTTCCGGCACAAAGGTGTAATAGGTCCGCTCAGCGCCTAAGGATGTGATGGTTTGCTTTTCCGGTTTCGCGGCGGCAAACGCAGCAGCAGAAGACAGCGCGAGCAGAAACAGCAGGGTAAGCTTTTTCATTGGTAGAGTTCCTGTGGACTCCACTTAGACTTCAGAGTATCGGGCTTGGTGAGCACAGCTGTTTACGCAAACTGCTACCTGGAATTCGGTTACGCGCTCTTTTCCACCAGCTCCTGCGATTCCACCAGTTCAGGTTTTAGCTTCATCGGCAGCAATCCGCGCACGAGGATGTACAGCACCGGAATGATAAAGAGTTTCGTGTGCATTAGACAAAGAAGCCATGAGGCGACGATGCGCTCTCCACCCGCCACTCCTGAACTGATAAAGAAGCCATGAGGCGACGATGCGCTCTCCACCCGCCACTCCTGAACTGATGCGGAGCTTCCTGGGTTCAGCGATACGATACGTCTGCCACCTGGCATCGGTCTCAAGGCTGCTGGCGCTCAGGAAGGTCCATATCTTCAGATTGAGGTCTTTTGCCACCGCGTAATAGTCGTGGCATGGCCTTTCATCTCGAACACCTGAGCATCGAAGCCGTGTTCCTTCAGCGCGTTCTGTGTGTTCCTGGCAACCGTCAGGGAAAAATACGGATCTTCCGTTCCCACCCAGATGGCCAGCGGCAACTTTCTTTTGGTCACATTGTCCAGGGAGGAGTAGAAGCTCTCGTTCGTGGCGCCGGCGTGAAAGTCCACAGCCACAAAATATTGCGACTCCATCACGCCCATGTACAACGCGAACACCCCTCCGGCGGAGTGGCCGAACAGGTAGATGCGCTTGCTATCGATCGGATATTTTCCTGCATTGCCTCAACGATCGCGTGCAAGAATTCCGGACCATCCACGCCCATGTCTTGCTGAACAGGTCCAACGCGAGCAGCTCGACCGGTGTGCCCTGCGTTCCCGCAGCGTACTCGACAGGTGCCCTGCGCTTCAAAGCTCCGAGTACTGATTAAGGCCCGCCAGCTGGCGTGGCGGCCGTTTGCTATCCAATATCCTCGTTGAAGTTCTCCAGGTACTCTCGGACGGCCACCATGAACTGATCGGCGTCTGCGCCATCGATAATGCGATGATCGTAGCCTACGGAGAGGCGGATGATGTGCCGCACGGCAATTGAATCGTTGCCGTCCTCATCGGTCACCACCACCGGCTCCTTAAAGATGCCGCCCATGCCCAGGATTGCCACCTGCGGCTGCAGAATGATCGGCAAGCCGAACTGCGGGCCGTAAATCCCCGGATTAGTGATGGTGATGGTGCCGCTCTGTACGTCGTCCGGTTTTAGTTTTTTGGTGCGGGCACGCTCGCCCAGGTCCACGATGGCGCGCTGCAACCCCACAAAGCTCAAGTTCTCCGCGCCTTTCACCACTGGCACGATCAACCCCCACTCAAGAGCAACGGCAATGCCAATATTCACGTTCTTGTGATATTGAATTCCATCGCCCACAACTGAAGAGTTCATGATCGGCTTCACACGAATACCGTGCAGCATCGCTTTGGCGATAAACGGCAGGTACGTTAGTTTCACCCCATTGCGCGCTTCCCATGCCTTGCGGTTCTTCTCGCGGAACCGCGCGATGCGCGTCATATCAACTTTGAAAACCGAGTGGACGTGCGCGCTGGTGCGCTTGGATTCCACCATGCGCTCGGCGATCTTCTTGCGCATCGGCGTCATCGGCACAACTTCGCCGGGTACAACTTGAATTTGCGGCACAGGAACAGGCTGTGTTTGCGCTTGTTGCTGCGGCTGCTGTGCTTGCTGTTGCTGCGCAGGGCGCGACTGCGGTGGCGGGGCGCTCACCATCTGCGGCCTGCCTCCGCTCTGGCCATGCTGCTGGATAAAGTTTTGAATATCGTTCTTGCTGATTCGTCCGCCCAACCCGGTCCCAGGGACCTGGTTAAGATCAACGTTGTTCTCACGCGCCATGCGACGCACGAGTGGGGACGAGCGCAGGCGTTCGCCATCCTGCCCGCGATCGCCTGCTGGAAAGCTGACAACTTGCTGCGGCTGCTGAGCTTGAGGCTGCTGCTGTTGCTGCACCGCCTGAGGCTGCGAAGGTTGCGTTTGTACCGCCTGAGGCTGAACTGCCTGTGGCTTTGCCGGAGCAGCTTGCGCCGCCCCTCCTGCTCCGCCGATCACAGCCACTACGCTGTTCACCTGTACCGTGGTGCCTTCCTTGACTTTGATTTCGCGCAACACGCCGGCGACTGGCGCGGGAATTTCCGCGTCCACTTTGTCCGTGGAGATTTCAAACAGCGGCTCATCGCGCTGGACTTTGTCGCCAACTTTCTTCAGCCACTTGGTAATGGTCCCTTCAAAAATCGATTCGCCCATCTGCGGCATCACCACGTCAACACCTGCTCCGCCATTGGAGCCACTCGGGGCGGAGCTCTTTTCTTCCTGCACCGGTGCTGATTTTTCCGTGGCTGGTGGCTGCTGCGCGCCGCCATCCGCCTGCGGCGTCGCTTTTGTAGAAGACTGCGGCTGAGCAGATTGGGCTTGAGAAGGCTGGGCAGACGGTTGCGGTGCTGCCGCAGCGCCGCTGCCCTCAGCATCGATTACGCCGACCACGGTATTTACCTGCACCGTGGCACCTTCCTTGACTTTGATCTCTTTCAACACGCCGGCTGCGGGCGCGGGGATCTCGGCGTCAACTTTGTCAGTAGAGATTTCAAACAATGGCTCATCGCGCTGGACTTTATCGCCCGGTTTCTTCAGCCATTTGGTAATCGTGCCTTCAAAGATCGATTCCCCCATCTGGGGCATTACCACATCAGTTGCCATGAGTTCCTTCCACAGGCGTGTTCACGCTGGTTAGATCAACCTTTGATTATAAATCAGCGGCAGGGTTTGCGATTGCGCGAGCGGGGTTTCTGCAACCCAGTGAGCTTCAACGCACGCCAACACTGACGACCAGGACTGCAAAGGCTGCAATCAGGCCGCACGTCCTTAACCAGTGATAGAAATCCCATCTGCTCTCCTGTGCGCGCCAATCGGCAGGCAACGATTCTGGTGTCCATTTTGCAACCCGGTTGTTGATTGGCACCGGGCCAACCAGCGAAAACACAACAGCCAAAACCTGAATTGCGAGAGCAATGGCAGCCAGGTTCCATGCTTCTTTATCCAGATGCGCAAACGGAAGAAGTAACAGGGCGTTCAGCAGGGTGGAACCTGCCATCCAAAATGGCATTACATGACCAAACAATGCAGCCAACGATGAGCGCATAAGCGTATGCACTTCCTGCGGCTGACGATTGAGAGTAGGGTGAGCAAACGCTGCAACATTCAACTCGCTTCCACACATGAGGCCAAGCACTAAAACGGCAAGGATTTGAAGCACCATTGAAACCTCCTGTCCAATTCGATGGTGTTCAAGCAGGTCGCGCTGCAGTTTCTGTGCGGGCTCTTATGGTCCAAGGTCTGGTGCGATTCTTAGAGAGAGGATGCGTCAATTTATCTACAGATCAGGAGTCTATCTTCCCGTGATCCAGTCATACTGCTCTTTGCTCAGCGGGACAACCGAAAGCCGTCCCTGACGAACAAGCGCCGAGCCCTCAAACAGCTCACTTGTTTTTATCTCTGCCAGCGTGACCGGATGCGAAATGAGATGACCCGCCTTGATGCGGACCTTGGGAACCTTGGGATCGGCCGCATCCACTGCCTCAACCGTGGCCGTACCGACCGCGCTCTTCTGGTCGCCCGTATGATAGATCACCAGCTTGTCGCCTTTGCTCATGCCGCGCAGGTTCTTTACCGCGACTGGATTGGTAACGCCATCCCAGATGGTCGATTGATCTTTTTGCAGGTCGGCAAAGCCGTAGACGGTGGGTTCAGTTTTGAGTAGGTAGTACATTTTTCTTTTATCCCGAGTTTCTTATCCCGAGCGGAGCGAGGGATCACTATTCCCGCCACGCTCTTTAGCATTGATAGGCTTGATAAATCGATCAGCGCACTAGTGTAAATCAACTGTGCGATTTCTGTGCTCCCGAATGCATATGGTGCTGGCTCTTTGGCAGGTGCGAGTGAGAAGATCGGCTGAGAATGAATTCGCCGAACGCCCCAGCATTGACGGATGGAATCATTTTTCTGCGACCGCTGACCCCGGAGGATGCAGCCGACCACCTCGCTGGTGAAGATGAAGAGATGGTCAAGTGGGTAAGCGGCGGGCGAAGCACACTCGCCACAGTGGAAGCGTTCTTTCAAAACAACCAGGAGAGTTGGCGAAGTGGCGGTCCCCGCCGCGCCTTTGGCGTATTCGATTGTGCGAGCAATCGATTGGTCGGCTTCATTGAAGTGAATCTGGAGCGGCTTGTTAATCCCGGTGAAGTCAATGTTTCCTATGGAATCTTTCCGCAATGGAGACGAAAAGGTTTGGCCTTACAGGCCATAGAACTCATGGATCAATATTTGCGTACGGCAACAGAAGCTCGCCAGATTGTCCTCAGAATCCTTCCCGAGAACATCGCATCGCTCAAGCTGGCTGAAAAAGCTGGCTTCATTTTTCAAGGCTTGTTCGACGAACCTGAAGGCCGCATGGCGCGTTATGTCCGGGAGCTTGCGCGTTGATGCGAAACGCAGACTGAGGGCCGGGATTATAAGGAAACCGTCTATAATCGCGTGACTATGAAACTGATGAACCGCGCAAGCACATTGACCATCTTCGTTGCCGCGCTTTTGGTCATCTCCATTTATCCATCGCAAGCCCAGACGACCACGCCTGCACAGAGCACCGCTAAATATCCTAATTACCCAAGTGAGACGCCAACAGAGCTGAAAGAAGCGACTGCCACATTTGACTATGAGCGCCGCGAGGTAATGATCCCCATGCGCGATGGCGTGAAGCTGCACACGGTGATTCTTGTTCCACGCAGCGCGACCAAAGCAAAGACTGCGCCAATCCTGCTGACGCGCACGCCTTACAGCGCGGACGAACTCACCACACACGCCCATAGTCCCCACCTTGGGCCTACGCTCTGGGGCTATGACAATGCCACTGAGGTAATTGTGGAAGGCGGTTACATTCGCGTGGTGCAGGATGTGCGCGGCAAATATGGCTCCGAAGGCGACTATGTAATGAACCGTCCGCTGCATGGGCCGCTGAACCCCACTCCGGTGGACCACGCGACTGACACTTACGACACGATCGACTGGCTGGTGAAAAACGTTCCCGAATGCAATGGCAAGGTGGGCATTCTGGGAATTTCCTATGACGGCTTTCTGCCACTGATGGCGCTGGTAAATCCGCATCCCGCGCTGAAGGTTTCTGTTCCGATGAACCCGATGGTAGACGGATGGCGCGGCGACGACTGGTTCCATAACGGCGCTTTCCGGCAGCAGAATATGCCTTACATTTTTGAACAAGTGGCCACGCGCAAGAATGACGCAAAATGGTGGAGTGGCTACTTTGACGATTACGACCTCTATCTCCATGGCGTATCGGCAGGGTTATTGGGCAAGGAGCACGGACTGGAGCAGATCGGATTCTGGCGCAAGATGCTGGAGCATCCCAGTTATGACGCATTCTGGCAAGACCAGGCCGTAGACAAAATTCTTGCCGCGCAGCCGTTGAAAGTTCCCGTAATGCTGGTGGATAGCCTGTGGGACCAGGAAGATATTTACGGTGCAATGGCCGTGTATAAAGCGATTAAGCCGAAGGACAAGGACAACGACAAGGTGTTTCTGGTCATCGGCCCATGGCACCACGGTCAGGAAATCGGAGATGGCAGCACGCTGGGCGCGTTGAAATTCAACAGTGATACAGGGCTGTATTTCCGGCAGCAGATCCTGCGGCCCTTTCTGGACCATTACCTGAAAGACGACGTGCCGAAGGCTGACGTGCCGCCGGTATCTGCATTTGAAACCGGCACCAATACATGGCGCAAGTTGAACGTATGGCCTTCAGGCTGCGCCGGCGGATGTGCGCCTAAATCCACGCCGCTTTATCTCATTGCGGGGATGAAAGCGGGATTCTCTGCGCCGAAAGCAGGCGATACTGCTTATGAAGAGTATGTCTCCGATCCTGCAAAGCCTGTGCCATTCCGCGCGCGTCCCACACGACCTGTGGGTTCTGACATTGAGAAAGGTTTGACGTGGCCGCTGTGGCTCGTCGACGATCAGCGTGAAGCTTCTGGCAGGACAGATGTTTTGGCATTCACGTCAGACGCGCTCACCTCTGCGGTAAAAATCAGCGGGCAGCCGATAGCGAACCTTGTAGCCTCGACCAGCGGCACGGATTCTGACTGGGTAGTCAAATTGATTGACGTCTATCCTGACGAAGTTGCCGGACAAGAGCAGATGGGCGGATATCAACTCGCGGTAGCGATGGATATTTTCCGGGGACGTTATCGCGAAAGCCTGGAAACGCCTAAGCCGATCAAAGCCGATACACCACTCGTCTATCGCTTTGAACTGCCGACGACGAACCACGTCTTTCTACCCGGCCACCGCATCATGGTGCAGGTGCAGTCAAGCTGGTTCCCTCTATACGATCGCAATCCGCAGACGTTTGTTCCGAATATTTTCTGGGCCAAGCCGGAAGATTACAAAAAAGCCACGCAGCGGATTTATCATGCGCCGGGACAGCCGAGCTATGTGGAGTTGCCGGTGGTGAGCGGGCAATAAGCTTTTTCTGAAATCTCGAACGTGACCCTGAGCTTGCCGAAGGGAACGGTGAGAGAGCCTATTGCAGAAATTACGGCCGCGAATAAACGCGAAAACGCGCGAATCAAACAATGAAAAATTTCTGATTCGTGTTCATTCGCGTAAATTCGCGGCTAATTTTTCTTGGCCTTTAATACTTGTGCAGCTTCCGCGCTTCTCTCACCACATCTTCCACCTTGGGCAAAAAGAAATGCTCTAGCGGCGGAGAGAATGGCACCGGCGTATCGAGCGCGGTGATGCGGACGATGGGACCATCCAGATCGTCAAATGCTTCTTCATTGATGATGGCCGCGAGTTCGCCGGCCAGACCTCCGGTCTTGGTATCTTCATGCAGAAGGATGGCCTTGTTAGTTTTCTTCACGGTCTGTGTAATGGCTTCGCGATCGAGCGGGCAGAGCGTGCGCAGATCAATGATTTCGACCTCAATTCCCTCTTTGGCCAGGATATCGGCGGCTTCCTGCGCGGTATGGACCATCGCGGCGTAAGTAATGATGCTGAGATCGCGGCCTTCACGATGCAAACGCGCCTTGCCGATGGGAACTGCGTAATCGCTTTCCGGCACATCTTCTTTAATGCGGCGATAGAGAAACTTGTGTTCGAGAAAAAGGACGGGGTTGTTGTCTCGAATGGCCGACTTGATCAGGCCTTTGGCATCGCTTGGCGTCGCCGGCGCAACAACTTTCATTCCGGGCGTGTGCACAAAATGCATCTCGGGATTCTGTGAGTGGAACGGACCACCGTGCACGCCTCCACCGCACGGCCCGCGCAGGACGAGCGGAGCAGGCGCGCCCCAGCGATAATGCGACTTGGCCACCATGTTCACGATCTGATTGAAGGCGCACCCGATGAAGTCCATGAACTGGAATTCGGCCACCGGCCGCATGCCGGTAAGCGCAGTACCAAACGCCGCGCCAACGATGGCGGATTCGGCGATGGGCGTATCAATCACGCGCTGCGTGCCAAAGTGGTGGACAAAGCCATCGGTCACTTTGAACGCGCCGCCGTAAATGCCAATGTCTTCACCAATACAGAAGACGCTGGGGTCGGACTCCATCTCTTCCCAGAGTCCCTGCCGGATTGCTTCTAAGTACGTTGCTAGAGGCATGATTGGCTTCTGTTGGTTATCGAGCTCTTGTCTCTATTGTTGGTCATACTTACAATTTCTGGATTTTAACCCTAAGCACATCTGCACAAACGGAGTGGATAATGCGTTTGGACAGCTTAATGAACAGCCTATCCGCGTTATTTATATCCTCCCACTCTACTGGCACAGGACTTTTAGGGTCGGCCTTTGCTCGGAGCGAAAGAACGAGTTCTTGATCTATATCAAGTAAATTTACTGACTGATCATGCACAATCCGATTTCTTAGATTCGAGATGCGGCGGAGGATTGATTTCTCCTCCTCATCAAGGCGAAAACTGAGCCCGAAGATTGTTTGTAGAAATTCCACACGTTCTTCAAAGCTTTTATAAGAAACGGTTCTGACTCTCTTCTCTACTTCTTTTTTTATTATCTCAATTCTTGCTGTGGAGGAAGCTAAAACTTCGATTGGTACTACACAGCTCTTACCAAGAGCCGCGATATTATTGAAAAGCAGGACCCTCGTAAGATCAGAAAGGAAAACATCAAACAGCGAGACGCAGTAAACGACTAAAGAAGCGGTGACAATGTAGCCAAAAGCACCGCGATCAAAATGATCCGGTATTTCTATTTCACCTAGTTTTTCAGTTGTAACTTTACTTTCTTTAAAAATGTGTTGGGCAATGACGAAACCAATCTGTGCATCTTTAAGACGCACAAGTCCGCCAAGCAAACTCTGTAGAAGAGTTAAACAATGGATGGCAATCTGGTCAGCCTTAGAGGACTCTGTCGTATTCATGACGAATTACTTGAAGTGTATCGCCGCCTCCGTCTCCTTCAGCTTGCCTTCACTGCGTCGCGCTTTCTGCGGCATGGCGTACTTCGGTTTGATCGTGTGGCAGCCGTCTTCGCAATACACGCCTTCCGCTGCGGTGTGGCCTTCAGGCATTGGAGAGTTTTCGGCAAATTCGCGCTCGGCGTCAATTTCTTTCTCAATCGCCGCGATCATTTCTTTGTCCTGTTCGGGCGTGAGCCATTTCTTTTCCAGCAAATATTTCTGGAAGCGATCAATGCAGTCACGCTTGCGCCAGAACTCATGCATTTCTTTTGGGACGTAAGCTGCGGCGTCGTGGATGGCATGGCCTTTCATGCGCATCAACTTCGCCTCGATCAAGGTCGGCCCTTCGGCGCGATGGGCGCGCTCCACGGCTTCATAGGTCGCGTCATAGACCTGGCAGGCATCGGTGCCGTCAATGATTACGCCGGGCATGCCGTAGCCGATAGCGCGATTGGCCAGGTCTTTCACGTTGACCTGATATTCGGTGGGCGTGGAATAAGCCCAGAGATTGCTTTCAATAATCAGCACCAGACCAAGCTTGCGCACTGCGGCAAAGTTGATGCCTTCATAGCTCACGCCGGTGGATTGCCCGCCATCGCCAATCCATGTGAGGCAGGCCAGCTCTTTGCCCTGAAGGCGCGCGCCAAGCGAGACACCGGCCATCACCGGCAGCAGGTCGCCCAGCATGGAGATGGGCGAAACCATGTTGCGCTTCTCAATGTCGCCGTAGTGAGACGTGCCGTCTTTGCCCTTGGTCGGCGAGCCGGCCTTGGCCATGTATTGCATCATGATGTCGCGCGAGTGGAAGCCGCGTACAAGCTGCGCGCCCTGGTTGCGGATCATGGGCGCAAACCAATCGTCTGGGCCAAGCGCGTAAGCCGAAGCGCAGGAGCATGCTTCCTGTCCCAGGCCGAAATAAACTCCGCCCACAACCTTGCTCTGCTTGTAAAGATTTTCCAGCGCCACTTCCATGCGGCGGTTCATCACCATCCAGCGGTAAAGTTCCAGATGCTGCTCTTTATTTAAGTATTTCGATTCTCGAATGGGCGGCACCGGTGTGTTGAGCTTGCCCTTGATTTCGTAATGGATCTCGGGGCCATCGTTTACTTCGCGGACTTCAAATTCCGGCTGCTCCAGCCGCCAGTCTGGGATACCGTACTGGTTCACGCGGACGGCAGAGGGCTTAACAGACGCGCCATTTCCGGACGGGCCATTGTCGCGGGTGCCGTTCAGCGACGGTTTTTTTGCCGATGCTTTGGCAGGAGAATCTTTTGCAGATTTGGATTTTGTGGCCATACAGACGTTTCTAGTTTAGCACTCAGAAGCGAAGACCATCTTTCACGTTAAACGGTTAGATCTTTCTTTAATTCGCAAAATCAATTCCAGCGCATTGCCGAGGGCGGCGCCGGAGGCGGTATTGTCAAAGATGCACCACGCTGATGTTGTCGATCTTGGGAGACACGACAACTTTTCTGCCAAGCACGTTAAAAAATCATGGGAATAAGCAGAATAATATCGTCTGGGCGATCCATGAAGACGAAAATAAACAAGCCCCGGCCAGCCGGAAGGTTGCGCAGCCTGGGGCGCAAGCGCTGGATCAGCCGCAACACGCGCGATGTTAAATTCCTGCAAGATTGAATCAGGTTCCGTGCCAAACCAGCTCACATGGCGTGGTTCTAGAACAGCGGGGCCTTGATAGAGTGCGCGAAACATGCTGAAGAAATCCACAACGGTCGCTTTGGTAAAAGCCAGCTTAGGCGGGAGTTGTAAAAGCACCGGGCCGCGCTTTTCCCCGAGCGCGCTGGTCTGCTGCAGAAAACGTACTAACGCATCCTGGTTCTTGGCCTGCAATTCGCCTTCATGCGTGATGGTTCGCGGAGCTTTTACTGCAAAACAAAAGCTCTCAGGAACTGAAGCTGCCCACTTCTGATACGTCTCCGGTTTATGTTCGCGATAAAAACAGGAGTTGATCTCCGCGCAGTTCAGCTTTTTGCCATATCGGACAAGATGGCTTCCTTCACGAGAAAAATGCTGGACGTGAATTCCAGGAACGTTCCAGCCGGCCGTACCGATGTAAAGCTTTGCTTGCATATTGTGGTTACGGAAAGCAAGGCACGCCTACGGCGCGGGAGCGTGGAGTCAAGCAGCAGGGGTTTTCTGTTTGGCTTTAGCCGGAGCATCCTGCTTTGCGCCATTGTTTGAATCATGCTGAACCGCGACTTGGGGCGGTTTGCCGGCCCGTCGCGCTTCGCAGGCCTTGCGGATTTTCTCGTAACGCTTTTCCAGCTCATCCAGCTCTTCGTCGGAAAGCTTCTGGATATCGATAAGATCGTCGTTTGCCGGATGGTGAGAACGAATGAGTTCGTCAAGCTTCAGGTGCAGCGCCTTGGCGTCGCGGTTTTGCGTGTTCTGGATGAGGAAGACCACAAGAAACGTAACGATTGTGGTGCCGGTATTAATGATGAGCTGCCAGGTATCAGAGAAATGGAAAAATGGCCCGCTCGCGGCCCAAAGCACCAGAACCACCACGGCGAACAGGAACATATAAGGGTGCCCCACGATCTGCGCGGTTTCGCTGGCAAAACGGCTGAACCAAAGATTGAGCCCGCCAGATTTCCTGACCTGCTCGTGGGCTTCAATATACGGCTTTCGATGTTGGCTGGGCATACCTATAAGTAGGATGAAGGTTGCTGCCGCGGAGTTTGTGCAGCTAGACGATAAACGTGTCTTTTTCGCCCGTTAGCCGCCGAATTTCTTCTGGTGCGCGGGCAGGCGTGTCCTGGTTGGCGGGGATTGTGTCGTGCTCAGACATTGAGAGCAGCGCATCCAGAGACTCCAGCCAGAGTGTCTGCGCTTCAAACACACGTCCAAAGTTGCGCGCCACCTGCTGGGACAAATCCTCAAGCGGGGGCGCTTTCTTATCGCGACTGAGTGGACTGTGCGCCATCTCCTGCTCTAAAGAGGTCACGGGTTTATCCGTGATGCCACACGGAACGATCAGTTTGAAGTAGTCCAGGTTGGTATTTACGTTCAGCGCAAAGCCATGCGAGGTAACTGCGCGCGAAATATGCACGCCAATAGCGGCAATCTTTCCGGGAACTTCATTCTGCGTCCACACGCCGGTAAGGCCCTGGATGCGCTCTGTAACTACCCCAAGATCACCGCAGGCGCGAATGAGAACCTCTTCCAGCTTGCGGACAAAATCAACCGCACCAATGCGCGGCTCAAAGGCGCGCAGGTCGAAAATGGGATATCCGACGAGCTGGCCGGGGCCATGGAACGTAACATCACCACCGCGATCGGTCTCATGCAGCTCAACGCCGTTGGTGGCTAGGAACTCACGTGATGCGACGATGTTTTGCGGGGCGCTATTCCGGCCCATCGTGATGACCGGCGGATGCTCCAGCAGCAAGAGCGTGTGGGTGATGCGCTTTTCTTTTACCAGGCGGACAAGCGTCTGCTGCAGCTCCAGCGCAATGGCGTAATCCACGCGGCCGAGGTAGAGGACGTTGATCACGCGCAAGGCCATCTAACTAATTGTATGGCAATCGAGGGGGCATAGGGCGCGAAGGCCGGAATTCAGACAGCCGTTTCGGCTTCAAGGTAATTTTCAGCCAGCCAGGCAGAGTAATCATCGTCGGAAGCTCTAGGAAGCGCGACGCTCCATATGCCATTTTCGGCGGCCCGCAGGCCGATCTGTCCTTCACGCGGGCTGCCTTTCTCGCCCACCCAGACCACCATGAACCGGGCGCGCATATTTCCGCATTGCAGGCCGACGATGAAGCCGCGCTCCAGCGCGGCAGTCACGCCAAAAAGACGGGCGCCGTTGCTGGCAATGTCGAGGGTCTTGGCGTTCTGCGAAAACACTTTGCCCTCGCGATCGAGTCCCCAAAGCCTAACGGCAATCGGGACGGTAAGACGTCTTTCACGGCGCTTGGGCATGCCAACATCATGGCGTACACAAATTAGATTGCCTATTGATTTGTTACTTCAGACCATCACTTTGGTAACAAGAAGGCTCTGAGAATTAGCCATAACGCGAGCTAAAGGATAGATCTTACCGGCTTCCGAAAATGATGCAACGGCTTAGAAAAGGCTGGAAAGTCCGGCCGGCAAGTGCGAACACGAAGAGCGAGGCGCTGGTCAGCAGCACAGCAAAAAGCGAGCCATCATAAGTAGACATGAGGAGAGCACTCAGGGGGAAGAATGCGGTCATCAAACCCACATACGTCCACGCGCCGGCTATGTGGAATCCTTCGCCGGGCCCAAACGTTTGTGCCAAAGTAATCCAGAATGCGGCTGTAGCCCAGATGCCGGTGACCATGGCGCAGGCAATGACAGGGCGCGTCCGGTTCCACTTCTCGGCGAATGATTCCAGCACGAAGCAGGAAAACACAGGCAGCACAACCGTGAGTGGCAGCAATGTGAACATCACGCCCCAGCCCGGACCAAAGACCAGACGCACCAAGAGAATGGGCACCCAGAAACTCAGCGAGCCTACGACAAAGGGGCACGCAAAATCAACCAGCTTGCTTTTCACGCGATGCGTTCTTCGTCGCTCATGTCATCCATGTAAACGGCGGGATCGCGCTCAAATTTGTGCAGGCAGTCAATGGAGCAAAAATAAATGGTTTCGGAGTGATAGTCATGGCTTGCTGCAGCGTCAGCGATGGATATTTCCATCTTGCAAACTGGATCGATAGGCATGGCAGGGCCCTCCTACTTGCTTTGATACTGCGGAGGCAGGAAGTGTTTCCTCGAGCAGCTAGCAATTGGCAACTGCTTTTTCTGAAATCCCGAACGGAGCGAGGGAACCCTACAATTGTCCGAAATGCAAGATTGATTAAGGACGATTGAGTGAAAAAACGCCTCGCATTCCTAACTAAAGACGTACGAACCCACGATGTCCGGCGATGATAGGGTTCCCTCACCCGCTCCCAAGCCATCGTTAGATTTAGCGCCGCTCGTGTCGCGGGTTCGGGATTACACACAAGCCTAAGCGTTAATCGCCTTGCCCTCCACCGCGCTAAAGGCGTCAAGCATGCCTTCTGAAACTGTGGGATGCGCGTGGATGGTAAACATCATGTCTTCAACTGTGGCTTCCAGTTCCAGCGCGGTCACCGCTTCGGCAACCAACTCCGTCGCCACCGGGCCGATGATGTGCACGCCCAGAATCTCGCCGTACTTGGCATCGGACACAACCTTAATAAAGCCCTCATGGTTATTGATGATGGTGGCTTTTGAGTTGGCGGTGAACGGGAATTTGCCCACCTTCACCTGGTGCCCCGCTTCTTTGGCTTTCGCTTCCGTGAGGCCCACGCTGCCGATCTGCGGCTCACAGTAAGTGCAGCCGGGGATGTGGTTCTTATTGACCGCCTTGGCGGGCTTGCCCGCAATGCGCGTTACGGCCACGATTCCGCACATCGCGCCCACGTGTGCAAGCTGCGGCATGCCGGCAACGATATCGCCAATGGCGTAAATTCCCTTTTCCCCGGTCTCCATCCATTCATTTGTGTGGACGAATCCGCGTTCCACTTTAATGCTGGGGGTCTTCTCTAGCCCGATGCCTTCCGTGTTCGGTCCGCGACCTACAGCGACAAGAACTTTTTCCGCTTCCAGCGTTTGCGTGGCTTCACCATTCGGAGTGAAGCTTACGGAGACGCCATTTTTGGTCTTTTCGACTTTCTCTACCTTGGTATTAACAAAGCAGTTGATGCCTTTCTTCTTGAATGACCGCAGCAGTTCTTTGCTCACTTCTTCGTCTTCCACCGGGACTAGTCTCGGCAACATTTCAATGATCGTGACCCCGGCGCCGAACGAACGATAGATGGAAGCAAATTCCACGCCGACTGCGCCAGAGCCAATGATGACCATCGACTTGGGTAGGGCCGGCAGGCTGAGCACTTCAATGTTGGTAAGGATGCGGTCATCGGCTTTGAGGCCGGGCAGCATGCGCGCGTATGAACCGGTGGCCAGGATAAGATTTTTGGCTTGCACCTGACTGGCGCCTTTAGAGCTGTCAACCTGAACGGTATGCACGCCATTCTTGGCCGATCCCGTCAGGCGCGCAAAGCCGAGCACGCGGTCAACCTTATTCTTGCGCACCAGGAAATCCAGGCCCTTGGTGTGCTTGGTAACGATTTTATTCTTGCGGTCCTGAATGTTCTTCCAATTCAGCTTGCCCGTGCCCAGGCCGTCAATGCCATATTCTTCAGCGGCTTTCATGTGGTCATAGACTTCGGCATTGAACAGCAGAGCTTTTGTGGGGATGCAGCCAACATGCAGGCAGGTGCCGCCGAGCTTGTCTTCCTTTTCAATCAGGCAGGTCTTCAGTCCAAGCTGGCCGGCGCGGAATGCGGCTGAGTATCCGCCCGGGCCTCCGCCGATGATGGCAACGTCATAAATAGTGTCTGGCAAAGTAGCGCTCCCTCTGAATGGAAAATGGTGAGCAGGCAAACAAGCGATTGTAAAGCAGCAGTCAGCAGTCAGCAATCAGCCGCCGCAGCTGTGCTGCTCTCATCGCACTACATTAGATAGCACTGAAGGCGCTTGGGATTCGCCACGGGAAAATGGCGATAAACCGGGGACAACACAGCGCTGATGGGACTAAGATGGTCGCGACAAAAGCTTTTCGCGGTCGTCTAAAGATAGCGACAATCAACGATGGCCGCGATAAATGGTTATTTCGTGGTTGTTCTTGGGGCATGGCGCAGGATCTTGACCGAGTTGAATTGCGAACTGGCCTGCCACATGGAGCGATTTGAGACTCTTGGCTTTCGCTGCAAGACCACGTAAGGAGGAACCCCATGTCAGGCATCGGCGAGATCTCGCGAAGATCCATTGAAAGTGTGGCCCAGGATGTCCGCTATGGACTGCGGGGCCTGCGCAAATCGCCCGGCTTTACTACGGTGGCCATGTTGACGCTGGCGCTGGGCATCGGCGCCTCGACCGCGATCTTCAGCATCGTCAACACAGTGCTGCTGCGTCCGCTGCCGTATAAGAATTCCTCGCGGCTGGTCCATGTTTGGACGACGAGCTCAATGTTTCCAGAGTTCACTCTGGGCCAGTCGATTCCCAATCTTCAGGACATTGAGGCACGGTCGCATTCCTTTGAGACCCTTGCGACCTATGAAACGCGGGCCCGAAATCTGACGGGACGCGGCGAACCGGAACAGCTTCGCACCGCTGAAGTATCTTCCAGTTTTCTGACATTGTTCGGCATTCATCCGCTCGTGGGCCGCGATTTTCGCCCCGAAGACGAGCAGAGAAAAGACGGCGATGTGGTTCTGTTAAGTTACGGGTTGTGGCAGCAGCGATTTGGCGGAGATCGAAATATTGTGGGGAAGGTAATCACACTGGACCAGAAGCCCTGGACAGTTGCCGGTGTTTTGCCTTCAGGATTTTCATTCCCCGGAAGGATTGACGCCCTGGTTCCCAGGAATATTCCACCGGGAAATCTGCGGGAGCGGCAAGCATGGATGTATTCGACCCTCGGAAAGCTGCGGCCGGGTGTTCCGCTCGCCATGGCCCAGTCTGAAATGAACGGCATCGCCGCCGCTCTGGCGCACCAATATCCTCATGACGCCACGGGCATTCAATTTCCTCTGGTGACGCTTCAGGATAACGCAACCCGCAACGGCAAACCCCAATTGCTGGCGCTGCTAGGTGCGGTGGGATTTCTGCTGCTCATTGCCTGCGCCAATGTAAGTAATCTGGTTCTTTCACGGGGCCTGCGGCGGCAGCGGGAGATTGCGGTGCGCGCCGCACTGGGCGCGAGCCGCAGGCGCATTCTGCGCCAGCTTGTGATTGAAAGTCTTATCCTGGCCATGGCCGGCGGGGTGGCCGGAGCGGCCCTGGCGATCGCCGGTGTACGAATCTTCCGCGTCCTGGCCCCCGCAGGCTTTCCGCGAATTGAGGAACTGCGCACGGAACCCATAACGTTGCTGATTGCTTTGATTGTATCGGCGCTTACTGGCATTCTTTGCGGTCTGGCCCCAGCCCTCACGATTACTCGTGGAGACCTGAATCTGCCGATCAGAGATAACAGCGCGGCATCCTCCACGCCTGTCCGCCTGATTTCCCTGCGTAGCTTTCTGGTGGTCGCTGAAGTAGCGCTAGCCCTCGTTTTGCTTACAGGGTCAGCCCTCATGACGCAGAGCATGATGCGGCTTCTCAGGGTGGATACAGGCCTGACCACCGACCATCTGCTGACCGGAGAACTCACGTTGCCGAATGCCCTGTACGATTCAAAAGATTCTCAGCATCTTTTTCTCGAGCGACTACTTCAGGCCCTTCACGCAAGGGCGCAATTCAGCGGAGTGGTACTGACGAATAGCCCCCTTCTTACGGGAAATCTCACCGTGAGCAGTTTCGATCCGGCCGTCCTGGGAAGCAGCGAAAAGAAAACCACCCTTGAAATACGCTCCGTTACTCCCGATTATTTTTCGACTTTGGGTATTCGTATACAGCGAGGGCGCATTTTCAATGAGCGTGATACAACCGGCACACTTTCCGTCACACTCATCAATCAAGCCATGGCGCGGCGGTTTTTTCCCGGCGAGGACCCGATTGGTAAGCAGCTGAAGTTCGACGCCGATGACAAAACTGGGTCTCAAATTGTGGGCGTGGTCGCCGATACACGCGATAGCGGACTGAATGCGCCGCCGCGTCTCCAGGCATATTTCCCGCTCCTGCAGAATCCCTCCCAGAGCGTCTATATTCTAGTGAGAAGTTCGCTTGATCCGGCCGTCGCCATCGCCGAAGTGCAAAGGGCGGTCTGGTCCGTGGATAAGGACCTGCCTCTCAGCAAGACGCGCACTATGGGCGAGGTCATTTCAGAATCGGTGGCCGAGCCGCGCTTTCGCACATGGCTGCTCAGCATATTCGCCGCCGCCGGATTGACCCTGACATTGATCGGAATCTACGGCGTCATCTCCTACTCGGTGCGCCAGCGTACCAGGGAAATGGGGATTCGCATTGCCCTGGGCGCACAATCGGGAAGCCTGCTTGGGTTGGTCCTGCGCCAGGCCGTTGTTCTGGCGGTTACGGGAGCGGTCTGCGGCGTGATTGGCTCGCTACTTCTGATGCGCCTGCTGGCCAGCCAGCTTTTTGAGATTAAACCGGGTGATCCCGTTACGCTGATCGGCGCCGCCTTGCTGCTGCTGATCGTTGCTCTGGTCGCGTCCTGGATTCCGGCACGCCGGGCGGCGAAGGTCGACCCTATGATCGCGCTGCACCATGAATGAATAATCAAGGAGCGGCCGCTATAGGAAAACTGCGCGTGGACCCGTCGCTGCATGCGCCGGTTCCTTGCGATTTCCAGACGCGGCCCTTAGAGTTATGGGGTCCCAAAAGGAGGGCGTATGATGCATTTCTTATGGTGGATCCTGGTTGGCCTGATTGCCGGTTGGGCGGCAGGCAAAATCATGAAAGGCTCCGGCTATGGCACGCTAGGCGATATTATTCTGGGAATTGTGGGCGCCGTGGTTGGCGGCTGGATCATGCAGTTGCTCGGTTTCTCCGGGCAGGGTGGCACCATCTACACGATTCTGATCGCGATTTTGGGAGCGGTCATCCTGGTGTGGATCGTGCGCAAAATCAAAGGAAAATAACTGCCCGGTCACGATGCGCGATTCGCCGATATCTCTAGTGATCGGCGCTGCCTGGCATTTTGCTGATTGACGCAGCGGAATGCTGTGCTAGCCTTGGCTCGCTATGTCTTCCACATTGATCATTCCTGTTCCGCCTGCAAAGCTGGCCCGCGCTGTGTGGGTTCGAGTCATTGGCGTGCTGCTGCTTGGCCTGCTGGCCGCGGCTGCGCTGGCGTATTGCGCCTATCAATTGCATGGCCTGAACGGAGCGGTGAATAGATATCAGCAGGCGGTTTTTCAGTACCAGATGAGAACGGAAGCGATTGACCGGCTCAGCGATATGGAAGCGGCGTTCAACCGCTACCTGCTGGATGGCAACTCGGCGAACACGGGACTCCTTGAAGCCGACAAGCAAAGGATCGAGCAACTGGCGCAGACGAATGCTGACGCACAGAATGACAAGCTCTTACAAAGCTTGGTAGCGACGGAGCAGAAATGGTATGGGCAAGCGGTGCAGCCGCTGATCGAAGAGCGCCGCAAGCTGCCTGCGGGCCAGGGACTGCCGGAAGACTTTCTGGCAAAGTATCGAGCTGCGCCGCAGGACTTGCAGATCATCAATTTTGAGATGACTGCGGAGAACGCATATCATCAGGCGCAGCAGAGCCTGCAGCAGGCAGAAGATCAATTGCGGTGGCGATGGTTTGCCTTTCCCGTGGCTTTGTTGCTGGCCGTGGGCGTGATCTGGCTATCGTTGGGCACAATGAGAAACGTAAGATATCTAAAGTACGCGGCAGAGAATCCGGAAGGTGATGATGACGGGCCGGAGCGGAACACGTAGATGAGGATACAAAATGATCTTTCGATGAGTTCAGAGTTCCACTCCCCCAAAATTACGACTGGTTCGGCGCGCTTTTATCCCGTGAATTCCGCCATCGGGCAGCCGAGCCGACGAGAAGCACAAATAGCAGGAATACAATCACAATCGCGAGTTCTGGTCAGCGGAGCGAAATAGCAGAAAAAAGCCATAGACCCCGATAGGCGCAATTACAAACCATAGATAAATTAGCCAGCGGTCAAGCAGCCGGAAAAAGCCGGGATAGCGCGACTTCCATCTCCCGCGTGAGAAGGAGTAACCCATGCTCAGGACGCCCAATCCATCAAAATGCCATGGAAAAATTTTCCAGCGCCATTCCGGCCGCTTCCATGTTTTCCTCTTATCCCAGCATCCTTGCAGCGTCTTTCGCAAAATACGTCAGGATCAGCTGCGCTCCGGCGCGGCGGATTGACGTAAGCGATTCCATGATCACACGATCGCGGTCGAGCCAGCCGTTGCGAATCGCGGCTTGCAGCATTGAGTACTCGCCGGAAACCTGGTAGGCGGCAATGGGCAAATCAAAGCGGCGGCGGGCTTCGCTGATCACGTCAAGATACGGCATGGCAGGCTTCACCATGATCATGTCCGCGCCCTCTTTGATGTCGAGCGCGATTTCGCGCATGGCCTCGCGGATATTCGCGCCATCCATCTGGTAAGAGCGGCGATCGCCAAATTGCGGCGTGGAATCAGCGGCCTCGCGGAATGGGCCGTAGAATCCTGAAGCAAATTTGGCCGCATAAGAAAGGATAGGCGTATTTAGGAAGCCGGCCGCGTCCAGGGCCTTGCGAATTGCGCCGACGCGGCCGTCCATCATATCGGATGGAGCAATAATATCCATGCCGGCCTTGGCCTGCGAGACAGCGGTCTTGGCCAAAATTTCGAGTGTTTCATCGTTGAGAATTTCGTATTCCACTTCCGCCGCCGCCTGCGTTGCGACACCGCTTCTTCCGCCATTCCCTGCGCTTGCCCGCTTTGCTGATGCCGCACCATTTCCGCCCGTGGCATTTTTCTTCTGCACAATGCCGCAGTGCCCGTGCGACATGTATTCGCACAAGCAAACATCGCCAATCACAACCAGGTCCCGCACTTCACGTTTGATGGCCCGCGTAGCGCGCTGGACGATTCCATCATCGACCCACGCGCCGGTTGCGACTTCATCTTTCTTCTCCGGTAGGCCAAACAAGATGATTCCGCCCACGCCCAGTTGTTTCGCTTCACGCGCTTCTTTCACTGCTTCGTCAACGGATATATTGGCCACGCCCGGCATCGAGCTGATCTCTTTGCGCACACCTTCGCCCGGACAGACAAACAGCGGATAAATAAAGCTGGTGGGCGTGAGACGAGTTTCGCGCACCAGCGACCTCAACGAGTCGGTCTGGCGCATACGGCGGAGGCGTGTAACGGGAAAGCTCATCTAGCTAGAGTTTATCAGCTCTGGCGGACCAAATAACTCGATTTATCCCCTTAAAAGCTGGGCGGCCAGTCGAAAGTAACACTACTTCAGCGCCTTGTCATAGGTCAGGATCAGACCGGCAGAAACATTTTCCAGCGTTCTCTGGATGGTAAGGATCTTCAACGCCTGTCGCTGCGCCTCCGCCAGTCGACTTTGAGGGACCTTGGTTATGTCCTGATCGAACAAGTGCAGTGCTGCGACCAGATCACCCACTGAAGCAAATCCCTGCTCCTGCACCGTCAGAAAGCTCTGCTGCAGATCATAGGCATCGGTGTAAGCCTTGAGTTGTTCATACTCCATATGCGTTACCGCGCCGCTGACGGACGCAGTCTTCCACGCCGTGGAATAAATCTCATAGCTGGCAAAGGTGTATCCAATGTGCCCGGCGGGCAGCTTCCGGCCCTTCTCCACTTCGTCAATCATCGATATCAGGTTCTGCAGCTGTTTTTGTCTCGCCTGAATCTCAGGGACGGCTTTCTCAATAATCTCTTTATTGTTTCGCAGCTCCGTAGCGATGTTTGCCCGCGCCTCCCGCACCTGCACCCGATGATTCGCCCACGTCACAACTCCATCCAATGCCAGCGCAATCAGAATGCCCAGCACCACGGTGAACATGTGAAACAGGAATTCTTTTTTAGAATGGATAGGCTTGTCTGGTGCGTGGATCTCCATCGGCTCCCCCCTTCTTGCTTCTCCGCGTATAGCTGCGCCATTCGATGAAGTGGTGCTGTGCGCGATACCTTTGCTTGTTCATGGTAGTGTGCTTATCCGCAATCAGTTCTCTGGGATTAAAAAAACACCAGGAATTTTTCTGTCGAGCGTGGCCAACATTGCGCCGTTCGCCTTGGCTAATTCCGCCAGATGGCCATCGGTAATCTGGGCAGCTGATTTGACCCAAGCCGGAAGATACGAGATATCTCGATTATCACTGATAAAGTCCCAGCGCAAAAAATCCGAGGCTTTCAACTGTGCCAGCAAGACGCGGGCCTGATTTACGGTAAGACCATAGCTTGGCGCCTGGACCAGAACTCTTACAAAACCCAACTCTGTAATTGCACACGTAGCAAAATGCACTGGGCTTTCTTTCTTTACCCAATGTGCCACCCGGGCATGAAATTCGTGTTGTTGAAATCCAAGGGCCACCAGAACATTTACATCGAGCAAAAATGTCATGGAAAGTCCGCAAGAATCTCTCGCACCTCTTTGCTGCTCAGCACCGGTGCCTTGTTTCCCGCGTTCAGCACCGGAAGCCCCGTGATGGGGTCCCTGACAATCTTTGCTTTGTGCGGCTTTTTACGTTGCGGAATCAGCACGATCCGCCCAGCTTCAATCTTTGCTTCCAGTGCGTCACCGGCGCAAATGCCCAGCTTTCGCCGTAATAGACCTGGCAACACAACCTGGCCCTTAGTGGAAACCTTGGTCGTCATGGTAAGACAATCTTACCTTCTTTCTCTATCTAGAGCAACCGAATCCCATTCTCTTCCGCCCTTACTGCTCGCCAGACATTAGAATCTGCATTTGCCAATCGATGATGGGTGTCTTGGAATGCGCTACCATTGAGTCTGCATGGTTCCTTCGCCGCTCCAGCATTCTTCCGCTCGCGTCCTGGAATTCGATCATCTTTGTGACGTTCTGGGCGCATACGTCAGCTCGCCGCTGGGCAAGGCCAAGGTGTCTCAGCTTGAGCCCTCGCTCGACCGTGCATGGATCAACCAGCAGCAACAGCTTGCCGACGAATCGCGCCGCTTTTACTCTGCCGGCGGACGCTTCGAATTCACCGGCCTCTTTGACGCGCACAATCTTCTAGCCAAAGCGCGCATTCCCGGCGCAACGCTTGAAATCGAGCAGATTCGCGACCTTGTCCTGCTGGTCGATAAATCCTCTGAATGGCGAGAGATGGCGCTGCACCCGCCGGATGCCGTAAAGCCGCACTGGATCGGCATGCTGGCGCTCACCCAGCAGATCGCCGATTTCACTTTGCTGCTGCGCCACTTCCGCAACAAAATTCAGCCGGACGGCACGCTGGATGATCGCGCATCCGCTGAGCTCACGCGCATCCGTCGCGACGTGGAAAGGCAAAAGCGCGCCATCCAGGAATCGTTGCGCGGCTATCTGCGTCGTCTGGCGGAAGGCGGTGCCGTGCAGGATGAACTCGTCACCATCCGCGGTGAGCGCTTCGTCATCCCCGTAAAGACTGAGCAGCGCAAGCGCGTGAATGGCGTCGTTCACGGCGCAAGCTCCAGCGGACAAACCATGTTCATCGAACCGCTGGAAACCATTGAGCAGAACAATGACCTTGTTCGTCTGCTGGAAGAAGAGCAGGCTGAAATTCGCCGCATCCTGCAGGAGATGACTGAGCGCCTGGGCGAGCACAGCGAAGCCATTGCCACCGCCACCAACGTGATGGCCGAGGTTGAGCTGCAAATCGGCAAGGCGCGTTTTGCCGTGGACTATGATTGCGTTCGCCCGGAGCTGACGAGTTCTGAACCAACTGAAGCCTTCACTGAGCTGCGCGCCGCGCGACATCCGCTGCTGGAACGTAATCTCAAGGCCAAAGGCGGCAAGGTCGTTCCGCTCACCCTGGAGATGGACGCCAACCATCGCCAGCTCATCATCAGCGGCCCCAATACGGGCGGCAAAACCGTGGGCCTTAAAACTCTTGGATTGCTGGCGCTCATGGCGCAGGCCGGCGTTCCCGTGCCCGCCACCTCGGCGCGGCTGCCGGTATTTGATTCCGTCCTGGCTGATATTGGCGACTACCAATCCATTGAGCAGAATCTTTCCACCTTCTCCGCGCACGTTACCAACATTGATTTCATCTCGCGCACCGCAACCGCGCATTCGCTTGTCCTGCTGGACGAGCTCGGCTCCGCCACCGATCCTGAAGAAGGCGCGGCGCTGGCCGTGGCAATTGCAGACCATTTCCGCCGCAGCGGCGCGCTCAGTATTATTTCCACGCACCACACCTCGCTCAAGGTTTATGCCGCCAATTCTCCGGGCGTGCTCAACGCCGCCGTGGGCTTCAATGAAGACACTCTTCAGCCCACCTATGAGCTGCGCGTCGGCGTGCCGGGAGCGTCAGCGGGCATCAACATTGCGCAGCGTCTCGGCCTCAATCGCCAAATTACTGACGCCGCTCGTGAACGCCTGACCACACAGACGCAGGACGTCAGCAAGTTTCTCGACAAGCTGCACTCTGAGTTGCGCGATCTTGAACGCGAACGCCAGGCCGCGCAAAAGCGCGAACAGGACCTTGCCCGCGAGCAGAAGCGCCTGGAAGCTGAAGGCCAGCAGGAGCAGCGGCAGAAAGTCCGCGAATTTGAGCGCAAAATGGAATCGCTCATCAAGGACTTTGAATACCAGGTGCGCGAAGCCATCAGCGCCGTGCAGGACCGCGCCGCCGCGCAAAAGCTCAGCAAACAGGCGGAGCAGCGCATCGCCAAGCTGCGCCGTGAATTCAAAGAACAGTTTGACGCCGGAGTGGTGGCGCACAAAACCGGCGCAGACCAGGGCGATCCCAACGCGCGTCCGCATGAGGTCAAGCACATTTCTGAAGGCGATAGCGTCAAGCTCAAATCGCTGGGCCGCACCGCCGTCATCAAGCGCAAACTCGACGAGAACACCTTTGAAGTCGAAATCGGCAACATGAAGATGAAGATTCCCCGGCATGACGTTGCGGAAGTTTTCGGACGCACGGGCGCCGGCGGAAGCGCAGGAGGAAGTCCGCCTAATCCCGTGGCCGCCGCCCGCGCGCGCGGAATCTCCGTCACGCTCAAAGAAGATTCCAACGCTCCCACTGAGCTGAACGTTATCGGCCGCAACGTGGACGAAGCCACCAGCGCGGTAGAAAAATTTATCGACCGCGCATTTCTCGCGGGCCTCACGCGCGTGCGCATCGTCCACGGCAGCGGTATGGGCATTCTCCGTAAGGCGCTGCGCCAATACCTGCAAAAACATCCCCATGTGGCGACGGTCGCCGAGCCCCAGCAGAATGAAGGCGGCGCGGGAGCGACAGTGGTGGAGTTGAGAGATTAGCTTTCTCTGAAATCCCGAGCATTTTGCGAGGGATCCCTATCACAACGAGAGTCGTGTGGCACCGCCGCCCTCGGCGGTGTTCTTCGTCAGCGCTGGTTTTTTCTATCTTTGCGTCCTCTGCGTCCTTCGCGGTTAAAGACTCTGGCTAACCACGGAGACGCGGAGACGCGGAGAAGAACCGCAAAATAATCGCTCAATCAGCGTCATCTGCGTTCATCAGCGGTAAGGTTTTTCCTTTCTATCTTTGCGCCCTTTGCGTCCTTTGCGGTAAAAGGTTTTCCCTTTGCGTTCCTTCGTGTACTTTGTGGTTAAGCTTCTGAAAAACCTTCCTCAGCTCTATCACCTCCAGCGGACACTCCTTCCAATTATGTTTCCAGCACACAATCCCGTCGCAGCCGTCGATTCTGTGTCCGTGCCGCAGAAAGTTCCGGCTCTCAAATTCAAACTCAAGCTTCATCCGCTGTAGCTGTCCCTTTACCACCTCGCGCAACGCCTCGCAGTCCGGGAACGCGGCCTGGAATCGCAGCACGCTGAATCCCAGTTGCCGCGCCACCATGCCAAACGCAAAAACCACGCCCAGTTCATTCAGCGGCTCGTGGACCATCTCCGGCCAATTCATCAGCGGGCCATACAGCGGACGGTCCTGAAAAATATCCTGCTTGCGCGTGCGCTGGTGTGACGCTCGTACGTTCACCATGCTGCCCTTGATCTTGCCCGCCTGCTCGCCAATTATCCCTAGCACATCTTTCCACTTGCTCTGGATCTTTTGCTTCCGGGCAAAACGCAGGAACGCATCAGGCACGCTGGTCCAGTTTCCGTAGCGGGTATGGAACGGCATATCGCTGAAACGTCCACGACTTTCGTATTCCGTCACCGTCGGAATCTTTCCCAGTTTGCGGGCGACTCTGGCCCAGTCCAGCAGCACCGTGGACTCCTGCTGCCGGAACCCCGACCCAGAAGGTCGTAGCCCGGCGCGTTCCAGCGCCCCTTTCAGGCCGCCAAAATGTTTGTGCAGCGCCTCTTCTGAAACGCGCGCGGTCAGGCGTAGTTCTCGGCGGGTTGGATTGTGTTTGAGTTTCCTGGCACACGAACGGATGGCTTGGAGGATTGATTCTTTTGACATGGCTTTTTCTTCCTTCGGAAGGGATTTGGAAATTCTGGAGCTGGTTTTTCAGGCGTTGTGGAACTGGTTTTTCAGGAAGTCGTGCAGCTGTTTCGGGCAATAAAAAAGCCACCAGTTAGGTGGCTGCTCTGGATAGATTTTGGGTTTGCTTTTCCGATTCCGCGCGATCACGCGCGATTACGGCGATGTCGGCGATTGCATCACAAAAGCTAAAGGCCAATGGCTAAGAGCCAAAGGCCGCTTTTAAACACACGTATAGCGTACGGTTTTGAAGGCTCAAAAAACATAAGCTGCGGCTAACTTGCGGATAGCCAACCACTTATGCTGATAGGACACTTCTAGGTGCAGGCCTTTGATCTCGCCCAGCAACCGCAATTGCTGGCGTCCCCTTTGGACTGTAAGGGGCAAGCCGCTGCCGCTCCCGCTGTAAAACTTAGACGAATCATAGCAAACACACAGCGAACAAAGCAAGCAAAAAATGCGCTCTAAACAACAAAATCCCACTGCCACATACTATCGTGCCATGGTCTTAGTCAGCCCACCAAGAAGCCCAAGGCCAATTCCGTTCCGTCATGCCAGTTGAGAGTCAATAGATAACGTGAATTTGATCAGCTGCGAAGTCCGACAGAAACATCCGGCCTTTCGAGTCGAAGGCGATTCCGCCGGGCGTTCCAAATGTACCAGGTAAAAACTTGACTTGAGCTATCCGACTGTTGCGGTTCGCAATGTGTAATACGCGCCCGGAGTGAAAGATTGGCAGAAAAATGTCACCCGACTCCGAAATAGCGATGTCGACCGGAGAATGGCCGGGCTCTAGAGAATACGGGATTTCTGAAAGTAGCTTTCCTTCATACGAAAAGATGCCGACCACGCTTTTTGAAATTAAAGGAATGAAAAGTCTTTCAGTCTTGTCCACTGCAATATAAACAGCGGTTTCTGAGATAGGAAAATGTGTCTCGTTTCCACTTGGATCAACTCTAATAACGATCGATTGGCGAATACCTGACATTACAACAATAAAGACGTTATCGTTTTGATCGACTGCAATGCTCTTCTTGGTACCAATGATTCCAGATCCTAGTTCGCGGGGTTTGACATATCGCTTTCCGTCCCATTCAAACCGATGACAAGCGCTTTCGGTCACGTGATTAACGTAAAGGCGCCGATGGCGGTCAACAGCAATAGAATCGATGACGGCAGCCGCCCGAGCATGAGCGGGTAGTCTAAGAACCTCGGAATACTCGCCCTTACTTGAAATTCTAAACACCGAGGGTGACTGGTTGGTTACATACAAATTATCGTCAGAATCAAAACGTATCTGCTGAAGCCTTCGCAGTCCTTGAAAAAACACTGTGGAAACCCCGCGGGGAATATTTTCAACATTGATGTCCACCGAGGCGATGAATTTTTGGAGCCAGCACTCTGCGGTCACCCGCCCCAAACGCTTCGGTATTAAGGTGCCTTTCTCGATGAAGGCCACGTCTCTTTGGACATTCTTCCATTTGACTTCTGCCGTAACATCTTTTTCCATTGTGACGTCGCCGGACCGCGTCCATGCAAATACGCGCAGCGCTCTGTTCTCTCCAAGCTCAGTCTTTACGGATGACGGCCTTACCGCAATACCACCAAGCTTCGCTTCGCTGATGGAACCTAAGACTGAAGGTCTCGCGATGAGAGACCCCGAAAAAGCAAGTTCTGCACGCGTGCTTGGAGGCCGTATGTACCACGTTTCGTCTATACCCGGCGATTCGAAGGGTCCATGTGACACCAATTGTCCCGACTTGTATTGTCCAGGATAAGTTGGGATAACCGTTTCAAAGCCGAAGGATTGTAGTGGTCGAAGCACGGCTCCTACTACCCCTTTTCGCACAACCTTGGCCTCACTATCAGCGAACAAGGGAAGGTCCGTGATCACGACCTCGTGCCAAGGAGCCGGTTCAAGCACCAGACCTTCAACACTGCAATATTCCTCAGTGCTCGCCTTGCCATTATTGATCACCTGTAAGCTTCCATGGAAATGCGGAGGAAGCATGATTTCCAGGAGCTGAGGCCGAGTGCTAACAACACCAATCTCTACGCCTTGTGCTAACACGCGACTCGCCGTTGAGAAATTGGCCCCACGCAACTCCGCTCTCGGCTGCTGCGGGGTACCAAACACTCGAACGGATTCCAGTTGTGGATAGGTGTTTTTATCTTGATCAAGGAAATGCAATAGAAGAGAAGCGAAACTCAAGTAGTAAGAACAGTGTTCTACCGTCTCGCAGGGCATCGCTGGTGCTTTCTTGTGCCCTCGGTCATTGCGGATGTTGCCTAAGGCTCCTACGAACAAGCTCTTCATGGCCGCCTGATCGCGGCTCTCTGATGACAAAAGGATGATTGGCTTAGTGCCATCAAAAGCTTCGTCCAGCAGCATTTGGCCTATGCTCTTACTGTTGGTTCTCTCCTGGATCTCACCTTCAACGAAGCGAAATGCTGCGAAGATCGCGTCATCGAATTTACCGGCATTTGCCACCGTTTCTGAAACTGCTCGTATTCTCGAGTCGACGTTCTCCCACATAGAGCCGTGCCTTAGATTAGTTAATCGTGAAACGGATCCCGGAGCGCCTCCGTCGATTGGACTATATCCTTCTGAAAATGATTGGAACTCAATTTGTAGCATATCCTCACCCGGCTCCGTTGAGGATACAAATCATAGGGATACAATTCGCTATGCCGCTATATTTCGATACAGATGCATTTCATCATCAGGCCGTCGCGAAAAAAATCATAATGCTAACAATTTTCAGGAAAAATTGGGCAGTGTTGGTCGCCAAGACGCATAGGTTCGTATCAGGGCACGGGCTTCAGCCGTGCCGTAAGGGGCTAAAACGATTCCGGCTTTAGCCGCTGGCTTTTTTCTTTTTGCGCGAATAAGCAGAGCAATAAGGATAATCTTCCGCTCGGGCGGCGAGGCCCGCTTTGACTGGATTGTCGTCAATGTATTCCTTGTGCGCGAGAAAACTCGTTCGGTCGATAACGCGCACCTCGGAAAATCCTCGCTGCCAGATTTCTCCCTCCAGGCCCAACTCTTTCCTGCGCCGAAACGAGAAACCGCCCTTGATAAGTTGAACGGCCCGCTCAATGCTGGTTTCAGCGTCCAGACTAAGCAGAACATGGAAATGATCGGGCATGACGACGAACTCATGGACCTTGAATTTGCCGGCAAGGGTGTAAGAGCGGAGCACATCGATTTAGAGGTCGGCAGAGCGCTGCGATTAGAGAAGGTGCTTGCCCGGGACGGTCCGTGAGGAAACGAAAAATGTCCGGACGCCCGCGACGATCGATGGACGCGAAGAGTTTCGTAGAGGCTTGGCCATAGGACAGGGGCTAAAGCCAGGCATTCTACTACTCTGATACGGCACGGCTAAAGCCCGTGCCCTGATACGAACCAAATTCTCCCTGTGCTGCACCTATTCGTTGCGTCTACTCTTGCAAAAAACCAACTGCCGGATGCAGAGCCTACCTGATCACCCCGGACGCAATAAAATCATGCATCCAGTCCTGCTTGTAGCCTTTCTGGCGCAGATGGGTCGAGAGCTGGGCCCAGTGCCGGACGCCGTGCAGCAGCGCATGAATAAAGATCTTGCGTCGGCTGGCGGTAAACTCGCCGGCTGAGCGCGTGGGAAAGGTGAGCGTCCCGTCCCAGTCAGCATCATTGGCTGCGATGGCGAAGCTGCGCAGGTCTTCCAGGCTCTTGCGCCCCAGCGCAAACAGCTCTTCACCTGTTTTGCCAGCCAGCTGGTCATATTCGGTGATGGGCATGTTCAGCAGGCGCTCGGCATAGCGCATCTGCACGGCCACAATGTGCAGCACCACTTCGCGGACGGTCTTGGTCCCGGCGATGTCGCACGGCACGTCCAGCGCGCCGGGATGTTGGGTGAAGAAGTCGCGCCAGTGATTGCTTTCTTCCGCCGAGTAATCCAGCAGTTCGCCGAAGCTGAGTCCACGCATGGGAAGCTCCCTCAGCAAAATGGTATCAAAATCGTCTCTTGGCTTTTGGCTCTTGCTTTGGCTTTTGCTTTTGGCTTTTGGCTCTTGGCTCTTGGCTCTTGGCTCGATGGGACAAAAACTCTAGCCGGTTTTTCTCCGCGCCTCCGCGTCTCCGTGGTGAGATTTTGCTTTTCGCGCTCGTACCGTCCGCGCGGAGGGTCAAGAGTGAGGTGTGGGTAAAAGCAAAAAGAGGCACGGCTTCCGGGTCCATGCCTCTTTTAATTTGTCAGCAGTTCTGACGGATGAACTTGCCTCGTTAACTAAAAGAGTCAAAATCGGCCCGAAAAATATAAGGAACCACAGAAAATTCTGCCGACTTTCTGAATATTTCCAGAACTGCTTGTCTCTCAATAAGTTGCGGTCCAGCCGGGAACCATGATGATCGACAGGCTCAGGGCTGAACTTCATCTATTTCGGCGCGCCAAATCGCTATAATCAGAGAGATGGTTCGTGACGGGATCTATTACGCCCTGGGGATGGCTGTGGTTGCCGCCGCGATTGGCTGGCTCACGCACTCACTCGCCTTTGCCGCTTTACCTATCCTGCTGGGGGCTTTCTTTCTCTGGTTTTTCCGCGACCCTGAGCGCGCGATCCCTGCCGGCGATGGCCTGATTGTTTCGCCCGCCGACGGGAAAGTTACTTCCGTAGAAGCCACGCAGCTGAACGGCGTGCCCTGCACGCGGATCAGCATTTTTTTGAACGTATTCGATGTCCACGTGAATCGCTCACCTATTACCGGCGTGATTAAGAGCGCGGTTTACAAAAAAGGCGAGTTTGGCAACGCCATGGCTCCTGGCTCCGCCGATGACAACGAGCAAAACATTGTCATCATGGAAGGCGATGGAATGACGGTCGTCTTTAAGCAGATTGCCGGATTGCTGGCGCGACGAATCGTGTTCAATCACAAGCCCGGTGAAAAGCTGGCGCGTGGACAGCGCGTGGGACTGATTAAGTTTGGTTCGCGTACGGACGTGATTTTTCCGCAACCGGCTGAGATCGCAGTAAAGCTGGGTGATCGCGTTCTGGGTGGCTCAAGTATTCTGGCCAAGGTTGCGCCGCGCAAATTGCCATCCACACCCAAGCGGGAAAACACAGGTGCCTTCCGATGAAAATGCCCTCTCCCATGCGGCGATGGGAAGACCAGCTTCCGCCAGTGGGAAAAAACCGCATGCGCAAAGGCATGTACATTCTGCCTTCTCTGTTCACTGCCGCGAATATTGGCGCGGGCTATTACGCGCTAAGCCAGACGTTGCAGGGCACCGCGCAGGACTTCTGGCATTTTGATCACGCTGCCATGGCGATTGGCGTGGCCGTGGTGGCTGATGGCCTGGATGGTCGCATTGCCCGCATGACCAACACCACCAGCGACTTTGGCCGCGAATTTGATTCCCTGGCAGACGTGATCACGTTCGGCGTCGCTCCGGCATTGCTTGCCTGGATGTGGGGCTTTGGGCTGCTGCCCGACCGCGGATTTCCGGCTGTCCATGACAAGATGGTGCAGCTTGGGCTGATCGCGACGTTCATTTTTCTGGTCGCGGGCGCAAGCCGGTTGGCGCGATTCAATATTCAAGTCAATCCGCAACCTTCCAATCCCGGGAGGCCAGGAAGAAAGTATTTCGTCGGCTTGCCAATTCCCGCGGGGGCCGGAGTAGTTGCCGCAACTATCCACTTAGTGCACGGATATCCAATCTTGTGGCCGCAACTTGCGCCGCTATGGTTTGCTCTGCTGATTGCCGTCGGGTTTCTGATGGTGAGTACCTGGCGCTTTTACAGTTTTAAAGACCTCAACCTGCGCAATCGGCATCCATTCCAGATCTTTATTCTTATCTGCGGATTCCTTGGCCTGCTGGTGGCGTTCCATCATTACATGCTGTTCATCATTGCAATTTCATATGCGCTGAGCGGTGTGATTACGCGGCTTTCATACGTCTTCCGTCGCAAGCCGCCGGAGCCACAGCACGGATATAATGAGGCTCCAGAGCCCAGATGAAAACAGAGACACAGAACCTATTCCGCGTGGCGATTGTTGGCGCCGCTTCACTCAAAGGCAAAGAACTCAAAGACGTTCTGGAAGAACGCAACTTCCCAGCCGCCGAAATTAAGCTGCTGGATGACGATGAGTCATTGGGGCAACTGGAGCGCGTCCAGGATGAAGTGGCCGTGGTGCAGCCTGTGGGCCGGGACGAGCTGGCGCAGATGGACTTTACGTTTTTCGCTTCCGATGAAGACTTTACCCGCAAAAGGTGGAAGCTGGCGCGTGAGGCCGGCAGCGCGATTGTAGATATGTCATACGCGCTGGAAAATGAGCCCGGCGTGCCGGTAAGCGCCCCGTGGATTGAACGCGAACTGGGCGAGCTAACGCAATTTACGCTGGAGTCGAGCTCGATTGTTACGGCGCATCCCGCGGCAGTGGCGCTGGCGCTGTTGCTGCTGCGCGCAAAGAAAGCTGGGTCGATCCGCAACAGCATTGCCACAATCTTTCAGCCGGTTTCTGAACGCGGCCGCCAAGGCATGGACGAGCTGCACGAACAGACGGTAAATCTTCTGTCATTCCAGCAGATGCCCACGGCGGTTTTCGATTCGCAAGTTGCGTTCAACATGCTGGATCGGTATGGCCGCGCTTCGTCCCGGCCGCTGGAAGCCACGGAGCGCCGCATTGCCGCGCATCTGCGCAAACTGCTGGGCGTTCATGCGCCGATGCCTGCCATGGCGCTGGTACAAGCGCCGGTTTTCCACGCGCATACTTTTTCGATTTACATAGAGATGGCCGCTCCCATGGCCATTGGCGATTTCGCTCGCAGCCTTGTCGGTGAGCATGTGCAGATTGCGCGCTCTCCGGAAGATTCTCCCAGCAACGTAAACGTCGCGGGCAAAGATGAGATCATGGTTGCCGTGCGGCGCGACGTGGTCCATGAAAACGGCTTCTGGCTTTGGGCCGCCGTGGATAATCTTCGCTTGGCAGCGCTCACCGCCGCCGACTGCGCCACCGCGCTGGCTTCTGTCCGGCCGTTTGGGAAAGTTCAGTGAAGTTCGCGCGCCATATTATTTTGCTGGCGGCCATGGCCTTGGCGATGTCTGGCTGCGGCTATCACACCGCCGGACACGCCACGCGCATTCCGGCCAGCGTGCGCACCATCGCCGTGCCGGTATTTGTGAATCAGACGCAGACTTATGCCATTGAGCAGCTGCTCACGCGTGACGTCGTCCGCGAATTTCTGGCGCGCACGCATTACCAGATTGCCAATGACGCCGGAAAATCCGCTGATGCTGTACTCAAAGGCACCATCATCTCCGCGCAGGCCGCGCCGCTTACCTATGACGCGCAGACCGGAAGAATCTCCAGCGCCACCGTTACCGTGTCCATGAAAGTTTCGCTCGTTGATCACGCCGGGCATACTTTCTTTGAGAACCAGAATTACACGTTCCGGCAGCAGTACCAGGTCTCGCGTGAAGTCACCAGCTTTTTTGAGGAAGAAACTCCGGCGCTACAGCGCATGTCGCAGGACTTTGCCCGCACTTTAGTAGGCGACATCCTGGAGGCCTTCTGATGGCGGGCAGAAGCTTTGCTCCGGCGGAAAAGTTCGCGTCAGAAATTGCGGGCCGCAAGCTTCGTCCGGCGTATGTGCTCATTGGCGACGAAGTTTTCTTTCGCGACCAGTGCCGCCAGGCGCTCTTGCAGCACCTTGTCCCCGCAGATATGCGCGACTTCAGCCTGCACGATCTTGATCTGGCGCAGGTGAGCGTTGCGGAAGTCTTGGACCGCGCGCGAACGCCTTCGCTCATGGCGCCGTTTCAGGTCTTCTTTGTGCGCGGCGTTAAGGAGCTTTACGGGCGTGGATCGCACGCCGAGGAATTTGCCGCCATTGAAGCCTACATGAAAGATCCGAATCCTGACGCGGTGATCATCTTTGTCGCCGACCACATCAGCATTCCCGCCGACGTCCGCCGCATGGAGATGCAGGACAAAGACCGCTTTGAGCGCATCCGCGAAACGCTGGGCGAATATTGCGGCATCGTTGAGCTGGCGCGCGTGGAAGAAGCCGACGGCATGCGCTGGATCATCGACCAGGCGCAGAAAGAAAACGTAAAAGTCGATCAGGACGCCGCCCGCGAATTGATCGATGCCCTTGGCGCGGACATGATGCTGGTGAGCCATGAGCTGGAAAAACTGATTCTTTATGTCGCCGAGAAAAAACACATCACGCTGGGCGACGTAGAAACCATGGTGCTGGCCGCCAAGCAGCGGTCTTTATATGAACTCACAGACGCCATCTCCGCCCGCGACAAAACCCGCGCGCTCGGCGTGCTGGACGCGCTACTCTCCACCAGCGAGGGCGATGACGCAGCCATCGGCCACCTTTATATGCTGGCCCGCACCTTCCGCCAGATGCTGGTGATTTTAGAAAAGAACGTTCGCGACTCCCGCGCCATCTGGCAGGCGCTGTGGCAGGGCTTCCGCCTGCCTCCCTTCGCCGCTGAAGACGTAATCCGCCAGGCCCGCCGCTATAAATCCCGCCGCGACCTCACGCGCGCTCTCAAGCTGATCGCCCGCGCCGATCTGGCGCTGCGGTCGAATGCCCCCAGTAAACGCCTTGTGCTGGAAAATCTTGTTATACAACTCTGCGAAGAGCCCAAAGCCCTGCCGACAGAATGGCAGCAGGAAGAGTTGCCGGTTTAGTTCCCGAGCGGAGTGAGGGATCACTAACGCCGCAAAAAATTCCTTTCAGGCAGAATGAAGGCACCTTTTTACAGATTTCCGTTTAAACGGCTGATATCAATTCACAGGCGCGACATTGACTATCACAATATGACAATCGTTATGATGGCCGGCCCGCTTCTTGCATGTGGACAGCGCCAATTCTTGTGCTCGGTCCGCTGAAGGAGCCGAGTACCCATAGCCGCATGCGCCTCGGGAGGAAATAGCAAACGCTTTATTGAGAGCGGCGGACTGGTATTGTGAAAAAACTTGTTTGCAGTCTTCACTGAGACCATCAATTATTCGAGCTGCGGCGGGATCCGTGGTGTCCAGAGCATTAGGATTCTCTGGTACTTCCACCATTTCTCCCCGCTTGACTCGCTCGAGTTTCAAATTCAAATCTGTAATCTGGTCCTGTATCTGGCTCGCCCTGGCGCGATGTGCGTTGGCCGAATTCAAGGAATTGCTGACGCCCGCATTTCCGAGCGCCGCAGTGAGATTTCCCAGGTTCGTCCCCTGAGCGGCACCGGCCATGGCCTGTTGGCGCATTTGCTGAGCTTGGTTGTCGTCGCTTCGTGCGGCGCTCTCTTCCTGTCTGGCCTGCTTCTGGAACTCCGCAATCTGCTGCTCCAGCCGCCCCTGGGCTTGCTTTAACTTGTCAGTTTTTTCCCGCAGAGCCTGCGTTTGTTCGGTTTTAACTTGGATGTCGTGCTGTAACTGCCCGGCGTCGCGTTCTGTGCTCTCGCGCGCTGCCCGAATCGTCAGCAACTCAATTAGAACTACCTTCTGCACCGGCTTATCCAGATTGACTACTGTCTTCCAATGGTCCTTGCCATCGGGAGTTACTGCGGTCAGCAGGTGCTCGCCCAATGGTGCCGTTATCTTTTTGGTCTCAGTCCGCTGCATCGGTTGCGCAGGCTGGTCATCCAACGTGAGCACGCAGTCGCTGTCAGTCTGGATTAACAGCGTACCCCCAGTTGGTTTGGGAGCGCTCAGCTTGCGCTGCTGAGCATACGCAGGGAACTGGGTGGCCATACTAATCAAAACAAAAAAGACCACGAGTCCACAGCAGCGCATCTGTGTGCTGTTCTTCCTAATCGGGATGAGACAGTTAGAAGTGGAGTTGCAGGTCATAGCTTTCTCTCTTCAAGCTGCTAGCGCAGCAATTTGGGATCGCAGTTATTAGAATTGAAATTTTTTAGGTCACTCTGGACCGCTGCCTGAAACATCTGAATACACAACTGGTCCTTGGCCCGACATGCTGCAAGGCTGTTCTTGTCATGCTGCACAATGCTGGCAAGCTGCTGGCACAGCCATGCATGCGATAAGGGATCATCGCCGCCCGAAGCCGGCGTTGGCTGCGGCGGTTTCTGCGGCTGGCGAGTAGGGGCTGGCGTCTGCCCATTGTTCCCTGTTATCTGACTACCTGTGCAACCTGCACCATTGCATTGATTGGTTTTAGATGTGTTCTCCTGCTGCCATTGCTCCAAAGTGCAGGGACCGCTCGCGCACCGATAGTTTCGGGGAGACTGCCATTTCGAAGACGTTGTGATTTGAGGGTAAATCGACGGTTCCGGGCTTTGCACTCCGGTTCTGGTAGCTGTCCCGGGAGCGATCACATCGGCAGTGCCTGGAGCCCGATACGTATCCTGGGAAGTCTGTATTTCATATTGCTGTTGCGCATCATTGAGATCAGACTGGGCCTGCGCGGCTTGCCGCCGTAATTCCTGCACCCGCAGTTCGGGATCGGATTGGCCCAGAGTTTCAGAGCGCATTCTCTCCTGATTTTTCAGCCAACCGGCATACGCTTCGGGTGACAGCTTCGACGGATCGAAGGTGATTTCATCTGGGACAGGTTTGTCTTTAGGAGCTGAACCTTGTCCTCGAGCGATATACGGAGCGGCAAACTGCTCATCCTGCAGTTTTGAGATCTGCGCATTTAGGCGGGTCTGCATGTCTTTTAAAAGACTGTCCCGTCCAAAAGCTGCATAGATGCCACTCAGCGCTTTTGTTGCGTCTGCAAGGTCGTGATAGCTCTTGAGCATATCTTCTGGGTTGATGGTGCCATCAAGCGTATTAGCAGCAAGTTTAATCAACTGCAAGCTTTGCTTCGCCGCATCCACAAGTTTGGAAGCAGCAATAGCACCGTGGCCCGATTGAAATTCCATTGCAGCTACATCGATAGTTCGCCCTAGGTTTTCATAATCCCTTTGGGTGCCGAACAAAGGGCTTAATACGCCCTCTGTCACATCACTGGTAAATTGATATGTAAAGCTCCACATCTCTTGGATGTTCTGATTTAGCAAAGCGTCAATCCTGCGGTTCTCGTCCTGAAGTTGGCGAATTTGACTTTCGATTTCAGGAAAAGACCGGGAAGGGGGATTGGTATTTTGTGCTTGGGCGCAAGTAATCCAGGAAAGCAGCAGGAAAATTCGTAATGCGCAGAAGGGCCCGAAACCTTGCATTTGGCGGCCTCCAAGTCGATCGCGAATTATCGCCCGAAGAGTAGAAGTTCGCAACAAAAATGTGCGCCGGAGGTGGGACTTAAGAGAACACTTAACAAAGCTATTTGTTGTTGTGAGAAAGGATTTGGCTCGGTTTCATCGTTCGGCTGCTAATTCGATTTTCTATTTCGACTTGACAAGTAGGAACTTGTCATCCTGAGCGAACTCCGAAGGAGCGTTAGCGACTGAGGAGGAGTCGAAGGATCCCGAGAACGTCTTTTGTAAACAAGCCGCGTCAGGGAGTTCTACCCATGCCGCTGTGATACCCTTCTGCCGTGCGCGATGGTTTCCATTACACGTTCTGGGTCTATATCCTTACCAGCCGCACCGGCACGCTCTATATCGGCATTACCGGCTACATTGACCGGCGCATCTCGCAGCACCAGATGGATTCAATTGAGGGCTTCACCAAAAAGTACAAAGTACATCGGCTGGTTTACTACGAGACGTTCGACTACGTTCTAAATGCGATCCGACGCGAGAAGCAGCTAAAGGGCTGGCGGCGAGAGAAAAAATCGCTCTGATCGAAAAATCCAATCCACGCTGGCAAGACCTGTCCGAGCACTGGGGTCGCGAAATGCGATTCCGCGGACAGCGTCTCGAGGAAACTCCCTGACGCGGCCTGGTTGTGCAAAAATCCTCGGGATCCTTCGACTCCGCGCCCTTCCAATCAAGCGAGGTATAAGTTTCAGCCGGCGCTTCGCTCAGGATGACAAGTGGGATAGAAATCGTTCGAAGAAAAAACGTGCTGGTGTGTGCAGCATCGTGAGGCAGTATCGTAAAGCGGCGTTGTGATTGCTTTCGGTTTTGTCACGTGCGAATTCAACTTCTTATTTTCAACTTATTTGAAAATGAAACCTAAGAACTTGTCATCCTGAGCGGAGCGCCTCAACTCTGCTGTTCACGCCATCGCTGATGGGCGCGTAGTCGAAGGACCCCGAGAATGCCTTTTGTAACCATGCCGCGTCAGGGAGTTCTACCCATACCGCCTGTTGATACCCTTCTGCCGTGCGCGATGGTTTCCATTACACGTTCTGGGTCTATATCCTTACCAGCCGGACAGGCACGCTCTATATCGGCATCACCGGCTACATTGACCGGCGCATCTCGCAGCACCAGATGGACTCAATCGAGGGCTTCACCAAGAAGTACAAAATCCATCGGCTGGTTTACTACGAGACGTTCGACTACGTTCTGAATGCGATCCGCCGGGAGAAGCAGTTAAAGGGCTGGCGGCGAGAGAAAAAAATCGCTCTGATCGAAAAATCCAACCCACGCTGGCAGGACCTGTCTGAACACTGGGGACGCGAAATGCGGTTCCGGGGACAGCCTATCGAGAGAACTCCCTGACACGGCATGGCGCTGCAAATATCCTCGGGATCCTTCGACTCCGCACCCTTCACCCATTTAAGTACAGGATTCTCGCCGCGCTTCGCTCAGGACGACAGATTTGAGATGGGGTTTATTAGCATGGGTGACTCGTGTTCTGACGCTTGTCTCGCGGAGGAACCTGAGAGGGTCGTATGCATTCTTTGTGTCACCGCTACGGGGCTTGTCTCGTTTTCCTATACTTACCCCACCCTTTTCGGCTTCGCATGCGTTCGCCTTCAGTGTGGGCCAATTTCTCGTCGCGCTTATGACGACGCTGGTATTTTGTCGGCCCCTCGAGGACGTCATTCTTCAACATTGAAATAAACAACTTGTCATCCTGAGCGGAGCGCGTCAACTCTGCTGTTTACGCCATCGCTGAAAGGCGCGTAGTCGAAGGACCCCGAGGATGCCGTTTGTAACCAAGCCGCCTCAGGGAGTTCTCTCCATACCGCAGTGATACCCCTCTGCCGTGCGCGATGGTTTCCATTACACGTTCTGGGTCTATATCCTTACCAGCCGGACGGGCACGCTTTATATCGGCATCACCGGATATATTGACCGCCGGATACCGCAGCACAAGATGGACTCAATAGAGGGCTTCACCAAAAAGAACAAAGTCCATCGGCTGGTTTACTACGAGACGTTCGACTACGTTCTGAATGCGATCCGCCGGGAGAAGCAGCTCAAGGGCTGGCGGCGCGAGAAAAAAATCGCTCTGATCGAAAAATCCAACCCACGCTGGCAAGACCTGTCCGAACACTGGGGACGCGAAATGCGGTTCCGGGGACAGCCCCTGGAGAGAACTCCCTGACGCGGCAGCGGCGCTCCGCTCAGGACGACAAATCCAAGAGAGTATTTCCTCGGCGCCAGTGAACACACGATGAGCGCGCGCCGTTTACATCCACCTGAATCCGCCAATCAGTCTTGAACGGAATACATCTCTCTCATCACCTTGCTCAACTCCACAACTTGAATATGCGCCGGGCAATCAGGCCAGTTGTGCACCCAGCACACAATCACGTCGCAGCCTTTTGGATCGTGCTTATGCTTTAGAAAATTGCGGCTTTCCAATTCAAATTCAACCCGCACCGGTTGCCATTGGCCTTTCGCTGTTTCGCGCATGGCGTCGCAATCGGGGAATGCGCTTTGTATCCCCCGGACGGCAAATCCAAGCCTTCTCGCCATGATGCCGAACGCATAAATCACGCCGCTTTCGCTTACGGGTTCGTGCATCAATTCCGGGAACGGCAGCGGAGGCCCATAGATCGGCCGGTCCTGCATCACGGAATCCCGTCGCGACCGCCTGCAGTGTCTCGCTGTCTGGCCCCAAGACTGGCCCATCCCAATCATCGTGACCACATCCTGCCACTCCGCAACCGTCTCGGTTTCCCTTACGAATCGCAGGAACTCCTCCGGAACTCGCGACCAGCGCCGATAGAGCCTCTGGAACGGGACGATGCTGAATCGGCCAATGCTCAGATATTCCACGGTGCTGGGAATCTTGTTGAGTTTACGCGCTACTGCTCCCCAGTCCGGCAAAACCGTCGAATCCATCTGCGGAAATCCGGTGCCTGTCGCCGCCAGCCCTGCCGCCGTTAAGGCTTTGCGCATGCTTCCCCAATGCCTCATGAAAACAGTCCTTGTAATCGCCAGCGCCTCCAGATCGCGCACTTTTGGGTTGCGTTTATGTTTCTTGGCAAACTGCCGCATGGTTTTCAGAATTTCTTGTTTCGTGATGCTTTTGTTCATTTATGCTCTCGCAAAAAGAAAAAGCCACCGCTCAAATGGGGTGGCTCGATCTTGGATTTGGATAAAACAATAGCCACCCGGTCTGGGTGGCTCGATTTCAAAGGACTTCTACCGCAGCCCTTGGACGATTACTTAAAAGTCCGCAGCTTCAAACACAAAGCCAAAGGCTAAAAGCTAAGGGCCAATAGCCGGGGGCATCTGGCTGAAAGCCGGATGCCCCTACTTATATATGCACTCATTCAGGCCCTTTGGCGACACGTTTTCTAAAAGAAATTTTCATGCCACCGCCTGGTATCTCGATAAGGACCATCTCAACCTCGCCCCGTGGCTGATCTCCGGCATTTAAGCCCTGCTGCCTGGTGGGAATGGCCTTTCCCGACTGAAGCACCCCCTTCAACGCCTCCTTCTTGCGGTCAAAACGCCTCCATGCGGCTTCCAGCAGCTTGCGGTCCTCCTCCGTATAACACGCTGCCAGTGCCCCTCTGCGTCCCAAACCCCTCCGTTGCAACTGGAGCACGATGCGTTCGCCGGAATCCATCTGGGCCATATCGGCAACGCGCTCCCATTTGACTTCAAGATTCTTATCAAGAAGCGAGCCGGGTAGCCGGTTGATGATGTCGTCTTCGTCGTAAATGGAACTGTGGTCCGCGCCCAGGCCGGTGCGAAATTCTTCGCCGCGACGGTGGAGCGCCGTGCCGAGACGGTCGTCATTGGTCAGGGATTTTCCATCAGCGTCTTTAAAGTTGAGATCGGTGGCCAGGACTTCCCGGCGGTAATTGCGGCGGAGATCGACAATGCCCAGACGCACGGCGCAACGCAGAGAGCTTTTGCGGACATAAGCCATGGGATCAGGCTGGGATTTCCATCGGCCTTTCTCTAGGACTGACTGGATGGCGGGAATGTGCGATGAGGCAGGAAAAGTCTGTGGAGAAGCTGTTTCCACTGGTCTTCACAGGCGGAAAACGGCTGTGTGGAAAGTGCGGTCAGGAGATCGATTTCAGGGCTCATAGCATTCGCCTTATAACCCATTATAGGCGAATACATAACGAAAGAAAAACGCTGAAAAAGACTTTACGCTGAGCCGATAGAGTCCACGCCATAGGAATCAAGTATGTCGCGCAAGGTAACTATGCCTTCAAGTTTATGAACGTCCGCTCGATTGACTACCGGCAAAATATCAATATGCGCGCTGCTCATCCGCTCCAGCGCCACATGCAGAGCGTGATCGGCATGCACGTGGGGAAATTCAATCGTGTCCAGCAGGCTCAGCAATGAGTCCTCCGCTTTCCCCTCGTTAACAGCATTGGTTAATCTTGCCTTGCTCAAAACTCCAACAATGCTGCCCTCATCCATGAGCGGCCATGCGCGGAATTGGCTGGCGCCAATCAGCTCAATCGCGTTGTGCACGGTAGTTTGCGCCGTCAGGCTTTCTGTGGCATTTCGCATTGCCTGAAACACCTTGCGTTGCCCAAATCCGGACCGTGACTTCGCGTCCGGCAGATGGATGCCATCCTGATGCGCCAGCGCCTCATAGATAGGTTGCTTCTGCAGTCGCGACGAAATAAAAAGGCTTGCCAGATTGGCAATCATCAACGGCACAATGACTGCATAGTCGTGCGTCATTTCAAAAATCATCAGCACAGAGGTCATCGGCGCGCGCACAATTCCGGCAAACAACGCCCCCATGCCAACCAGCGCATAAGCTCCGGGCAGCGCCGTGGCGAGCGGGAAAAAATGGTGCGCCACGCTGCCAATTGTTCCACCCAGCATTGCCCCAAGAAACAGTGCAGGACCAAAGATTCCGCCGGCATTGCCGGAGGCATAACTCACAGTCACTCCAAAAAGCTTGAGTACAACCAGGAGCGCCATCAATTTTAAAGCCATATGATTGTTCAGGGCGTCGCCCACGTAGCTGTAGCCAACTCCCAGCGCCTGCGGAACGAACCAACCCATCAGCCCAACCAGGACGCCGCCGACCATCGGATGGCACCAGCGCGTCTTTCTTGGCAGCAGCAAAAATCGCGTGCGCATGCCGATGAGGAGCTTGGTGAAGGCCGCCGATAAAAATCCGCCTGCGATACCCAACACCGCGTAGATGGCCAATTCACCCGGATGTACCAACTCATACTGCGGGACGTGAAATAGTGGGTTATTACCCAACAGCGCACGCAATATGGCCCATGAAGTTGCAGATGCAATCACAACAGATCCCAGGATTGGCGCGTTCAGGTCTCCCATGACCTCCTCCAGGGAAAACAGCACGGCAGCCATGGGCGTATTGAACGCAGCGGCAATAGCGGCAGCCGCTCCCACCGGCAAAAGCGCCTTTACTTTTTCTGGACGCAATCCCAACCGCCGCCCCAGAACAGACGCGATCCCTGCGCCCACCTGCACCGATGGGCCTTCACGTCCCAGCGGGATTCCGCTGGCAAGCGTCGTAGCAGTGCAGAAAAATTTTCCCAACACGGTGCGGAGTGAGATATACCCATCACGGGCGAAAAGGGCCGCTTTCGCCTGCGGCACACCACTGCCCCGGGCATTCGGAAAATAGCGGGCCAGTAGATAACCCATTGCCAGCGATCCAACAATGGGGACCAGAACACGTCTCCACGCCTGGCTGCCCACGGGATACAGCCTCATCCCCAGCCGTTCCGTCAGCACGATGAAAGCAACCACGGCCAAGCCGACCAGCGCGCCAATCAGCAGCGTAAGGGCAAGAAAAACCTGTTCTTCTCGCTGGGACGCAAACGAAATCCAGCGTTTGGTAAATCCGTTTGTCTCTTTAGCTTCGGAAGTTATAGCGGCGGGAGAAATACTCACTCCTCTACATTACTAAAAATATCTGCAAGCGATGCATTGTTTCTTCTTTTCCATTGCTGTCACCTATGAACTTAAAGCCGGAAGTTTCTCTGTCGCGTCCAGCACCTGCGCCATAAAGTCCACCAGTTGCCATTGCTGCTGCCACGTTATCTTGGTTCCCATATCCACGTGGACTAGCGCGGAACTGATTAGCGATGCTTTGAGTTCAGCCGCGGGCACGTCCTTCGCCAGCCAAAGTGTCTCCGACGCCGGAATGACCGTGTCTCCTGCCCCATGCAACAAAAAGACAGGCGTGTGTAGCTGCGCGACGTGATCATGCGGAGATACCGCTTCCATCTCCTCTTTATGCATCGTGATCTCTTTCAGTAGCGCGTCCCGCAATTGGTCGCGATGGTGTAGAAGCAGATCCAACTCGTGCTTTCCTTCCGGACTCAACATCTCCGCAGTCTTCATGGCTTCTGGTTGCTCCCACAGCCATTGCCGGAGCGCTTCACGCGCTGTAGGAACATCTCCGGCTGAGAAAAAATCTGCCAGGTGAGCATACGCCAAGACCAAAGCGCCGTATTCATGCGCCTGAAGCGGCATTTCANCGCCGTCAGGTTTAGCGATTACATTGGCGGCAAAAAAACGTGCTACTCGGCTCATGTCATCGTGTGCTCCAATCGCCACTACAAAACCAATGCTGTCACCATACGGTTTGCGATTCGCGGCCAGCAAAGCGAGTCCTCCGGCAAAGCTGAGCCCCAGCACGCCTACTTTGCGGTGCATGCGTGTGCTCAACGCTACAGCGGAATCGCCAATTACATCAATGGTCTTGGCCGTTACGCGATAATCCGCCAGGTCCTGCAGTTCCGGAGTCATGACCAGCACTCCGGCGCCGGCAAGCGCCCGCGCCAGATTCCACATGCGCGGATCGTCGATTCCCAGATGATGCACGCCGTGCAACAGCACCACGCCGCCAGGATCCTGAACATCCTGCGGTGTGTAAGTCCGATAGCGGACGGGGCCAAGCGGAGTCAGCGCATAACCATCTTCTTCTTTGAACGGATGATCGGCAAAGCGGGTTGGCAGTCCCTGCGCATGCCCGTCAGAAAAGCGCAGCAGCAGAGACATGGCACGCAGGTGCGCGCCCACAGGATGCAACAGGACCGCCCCGGTCAACACGACCGAGGCCAGCAGCACAAACAGGAAAATAAAAACTCTTTGCCTGCGTGTGAATCTTGCCAATTTAGATCTCCAGGATTACCGGCATGATCAGCGGCCGTCGCGCTGTCGTCTTCACAATAAATCGCTTCAGGTCGGCACGTATCTTTTCCTTGATCACGCCGTAATCGGCCTTCTCTTCCGCTGTTGAGCCATCCAGCGTGGCGGAAACCACGCGCCGGGCCTCGCGTACAAAACCTTCTTCTGATCCCGCGGCAAATCCGCGCATCACAATTTCCGGAATCGATTCAACCGTGCCTTTCAGCTTGTTGATGGCGATAATCGGCAGCACAAAACCGTCTTCGCTCAGGTGGCGGCGATCTTTGATGACAAGGTCTTCCACTACGTCAGTGCGCGAGCCGGAATCAATGCAGATGCGGCCCACCGTGACTTTATCCAGCTTGCGCGCGCCCAGTTCATCAAACTCAAGCACGTCGCCGCTCTCAAGCATCATCACCTGGCCCACTGAGCCATGCATTGACCGCGCCATATCGGCCTGAATCCGTAGCTGCCGGTATTCGCCGTGGATAGGAATAAAATACTTTGGCTTCACCAGGTTCATGATCAGCTTTTGCTCTTCCTGGCTGGCGTGGCCGCTTACGTGCACCGGCGGATTGGAGCCATCGTCGTAAATCACGTCGGCTTCGCGACGGAAGAGATGGTCGATCATGCGATAGATGCCTTTTTCATTGCCGGGAATAATGCGCGACGAAAGCACCACGGTATCGCCCTTTTCGATTCGCGCATGCTTGTGGTTATCCACCGCCGCGCGCGAGAGGGCGGACATGGGCTCACCCTGCGTGCCGCTGATCATCACGCAGACCTGCTGCGGCGCGTAGTCTTTGATCTGTCCGGGATGAATCAGCAGTCCTTCAGGAACATCAATGTAGCCCAGGTCCATGGCGATCTCTGACGCTTCTGTCATGGAGCGGCCCACCAGCGCGATCTTGCGCTTGTATTCCCGCGCCATCTCAAACGCCAGCTTGATCCGATGAATCGATGACGAAAAGCAGGAGATGAAGAGCCGGCGCTCAGAGCGGGCAAAGATTTCGTCGAACTTGCCCCTCACCGCGCGCTCGCTGGGCGTATAACCGCGACGCTCCGCATTGGTCGAATCCTGCAGAAGCGCCAGTACATTGCCTTCTTTGCCGTACTCCGCAAATGTATGCAGATCAAAAAGGCGAGTGTCAGTCGGCGTGGGATCAACCTTGAAATCCCCCGTGTGGATGACCACGCCAAGCGGCGTATGAACCGCCAGCGCGACACAATCCACCAGGCTATGCGTGACCTGTATTGGGTTGATAGTGAATGGGCCAAGGTTGAAGCGCGAGCCGGCGCGGATCTCACGCAGATCAGAATCCTCAAGCAGGCCGTGCTCTTCCAGCTTGTTTTCCACCAGCGCCAGCGTGAATTCGGTGCCGTAAACCGGTACCCTCAACTCCGTAAGCACCCAGGGCAGCGCGCCGATGTGGTCTTCATGCCCATGGGTCAAAACAATGCCGCGGACTTTATCACGGTTCTGGATTAGATAAGTAATGTCGGGAACAACGATATCCACCCCGAGCAACTCGGATTCGGGAAACATCAGGCCCGCGTCGATGACGATAATGTCGTCACCATAGCGCACGGCCATGCAGTTCATTCCAAATTCGCCGAGACCGCCAAGGGGTACAAGATGGAGTTTATGCGAGGGCATGGTCAACAAATGATGCTAACAGAAAGGATGCCCGCGGTTGGCAGAGCGTCAGGACGTAACTCCTGGATGCGGCCTGGGCGCTCATTCGCTCCAACACGAGCCTTTGCTGCTCCCATAACCGATCCGGCGGCCCAACCCCAGACGGCATCAGGCAGAAAAGCCCGGCATAGCCCACTAATCATGGTGGAAGCCAAAGGCAGCGATGACGACGATTGTAATGTTGGCCAATGCCCTTCGCTTCGCCAGCGATGGAAGCGGCCAAGCGGCCATCTCGTGGATGTTGGTAAGGCTTTGCAGTCTCTGCGGGATACAAAAAGACTGCCAAAGCTCTCTCTCCAAATCTGCGCTTCTTCTCTCTCCCATTCTGGGAATCCTGCTCGGGAAAATTGCAGCGAAGACATTGAAGCAGAGAACGGTTTTTTTTAAGCTGATTTTAGCGAGGTCGTGATCTCTTTGCTCCCGTTCAGGAGCTTACAGCCCCACGGCCGAAATGAAGATGCGGATTATTGCTTCGTGCGATTCTCGGACTGAATAGCGCGGAATCGGCGACAAACCGGCGAGGTTAGCAGCTTCCTACCTTGGCCGACAAATCTTGAATCTAGATACCAAACCTTGATTTTTCGCTGATCAATAACAAAATCAGAAAAGCCGTTTCACTAAAAAAGGAGCAATCATGTTGGAGCAAAGCATGTCGAATCGGGTACTGACTCGCAGAGGCGCTCGCGAATTGTCGCCTGAAGAAGTGCAGCACGTTGCGGGTGGCACAACTGGATGCCATGGCACCTCGCTTCACAAAAATGGCCCCATCGTCGATGTTGCGTGCGATCCGGCCTAATCCACCAAATGTACAAGAGCGGCAGAATTAATTGTCGCTCAGCAACTGACAGAGGCGAGATCACAGCAAAACAAACATGCAAATAAATTCATTCACAAAGGAGAAAAATCATGTCAAATAAGAAGGATAATCGAGTGCTCAGCCGTCAACTGGCTCGGGACTTATCGCCACAAGAGCTTGAAACCATTACTGGCGGATTTTTCACAAGTCCGCACAGAGACGTAACCACCACGTTCTGCACGCTTGCCTCAGACGGCGACGATGACTAAAACAGCAGCAGGGCCGCCATCAGTTGATGGCGGTCCTTTTCCTTTTGCAGTGACAGGCTTTGATCGACAACAAACTTTTCGCGCTAAGTGGGAGTGAGGTCACGCTAATTCCCGGGCTCGTCTTTTTAGAACAGGAGAACTCAAATGAAAGTCATCATTTTTGCCTACGCCAAAGAAAACCACACAGCGCCTGTGAAATGGGCTCTGGAACAAGCTGGATATGAAGTGGCTTGCTGGGGCGGGCTTTCATGGACGGAGCAGCAACAAGCCTCTCTGCTGCTGGACGCGCAGACAAAGATGACTCTGGGCCCATACACAGTAGAGCCGGGCGATGCAATCTGGATTCGCCGTCCTGACGTTCCGACGCACAATCCCAACGTATCGGAAGCGGACAGGAAATTTGCCGAACAGGAATATCGCGCCTTTTACCACTGCATTGCTTACACCCTGGAAACTCTTCCAGTCTGGTGCATCAACAAATTTTCGGCGGCGCGTTTTATTCACAACAAGGCAGTGCAACTGAATCTGGCCCGCGCCTGCGGTTTGCGCGTTCCAGAAACTCTGCTGTCGAATCGTCCTGACCGCATCAGGGAGTTTGTGGGCCGAAATCCCAGCAAGACGATCGGCAAGGGATTCAGCCCGCACGTTTGGCAGCGTAGCGATGAAGACGGCGTCTCCGTGACAGAAACATTCAAGTTAACACCTGAGCTGCTGCCGCAAGATGAAGTCCTCACCTATGCTCCAGGCATTTATCAGGAGAGAGTTGATAAGCAATTCGATATTCGCATGGTGATCATGGGCCACAGGGTTTATTCGTTCGCGCTGCACAATCCCAAAAAGGCGCTTGATTGGCGACAGGATGCAGGGCAGGGCAATGTGAAAGTTGAGATCATTCCTACGCCGCCCGAGATTGAGAAAAAAATACTGGAATTTGCCCGGAAGGCACAGGTTTGTTTCGGATCAGTTGACTTTGCCGTGGATAAAGACGGGCAGTGGTGGTTTCTGGAAATCAATGAGCAAGGACAGTTCCTGTGGTTGGACCAGTTCAATCCGCAAGCCAGGACCCTGGAGAAGTTCTGCGCGTTTATTACCGCGCCGGAAAGTTCTACGCAACCGCTGGAAGATCGTCTGGGGCTCTTCCCTTCATTTTCTGATTTCATCACGCACTTCAGGAGCCTTCCTGAAAATCAGGAGCCTATCGATATAGCGGCAGCCGTTGCGGCTTCGCCATTTATGTCGCGGGAAACAGGAAGATCCGGCTGAGGTCGATTCCGATCCTGCTCTCCGCTTGGCCGGCAATGGAACTGACAGCATCTTTACTGGATCAATTTCAATTACAGTGAATGCTGGAAGGGGCAGCCGTAAGGAAGCGGTTCCGTAGGCGACAGCGCGTTGCAGTCCACCCCTTCCTTATCATCATAATATGCTGCGCCGGAGTATCTTTTGGATACGCTGGACCTTCGCACTGCGTATCTCTTATTTCCTTAACTTATTGAAAACAATAGAATCCATGTCCTTTATGCTGTTGCTTCTGAATGTGGTCACCGAAACCAGAAATTAATAACTTCCCCCTCGAATGTACGGCTCCGTACCGAGTAGAATCTCGATTCACGATTAAACGGCCGGATGGCACAAGAAGAAATCCCAATTCGGGAATTGCTGCAGCTTTGCTTAAGCACAGACGCAGAAGAGCACTGGCGGGAATTTGTACGCAGGACCCAGCCCTTGATCGCCAGCGTAATAATCAATACCGTGCGCCGATGGAAACAACCCGCTCCCAGCCTGGTGGATGATCTGATCCAGGATACTTATGTAAAACTTTTTGCAAACGATAAGAAGGCCTTGCGCACTATCAAGAATGAATATGAGAACACAATCTTTGGATATTTGAAGGTGGTAGCTTCAAATGTTGCGCGTGACCACTTCCGGCAGCCTATAAATAAAGTGGACGAGGTTGAGGTGAGTGACGCCGTCTTGCCACCCGGGTCGGACGAGCGCGAGCGGCGTGAGTTCCTGGATAAAAAGGAGCAGATCCAGAGAATCCTAGCCAAGCTTTCATCCTCAGAGACCTACAAGAGAGATGTGGCGATTTTCTGGTTCTTTTATGAGCAGGGTTACACGGCAAAAGAAATTTCCTTGTTGCCCAATGTCGGGTTAACGGTAAAAGGGGTAGAAGCCGTAATTCTTCGCCTGAGCCGTTATCTTCGCGTAGAACTGGGAAATGAAGAACCAGAGAAGGATGAGTGAGTGCCGTATTTTCATCGAGTTAACAGGAACAAAAGGTTTCGGGCGATTTTTTGCGTCTTAGGGATTGAAGGGGCAGTATGAGGGATCAAATGAGCGAAAGAAAAAGAGATATCGCCGATTCCATGTCGGCACTTATCGGCCCTGCTGCTCTTTATCGGATGCGGTTAGATGTATATCGAAAGATTATGCTCCCCGAAATTATTTATTTAAGGAAGATTGCACTATGAACGCGCCGCGGCCTAATTGTCCTGACAACGATGTGCTCCAGGAGCTAGCTGCCGGGATATTGGCGCCAGCAATGGCTGAGCAGACAATGCTGCATGTTGCAGAGTGCAAATCTTGCGGGCCTATACTGCGGCAATACCTGAATGAGTTCTCTGACGAGCAATCTCCGGAGAATATTGCCATCCTGAAACAGTTGCAGAGTTCCAAACCTGCATGGCAAAAGAGGTTGGTGCGGCAATTGATCGGTGGTGCCCGTCCCTTTCGATGGTTGAAGCTGGTGCCGACAACAGCAGCGCTGGCAGCGATTATCTTTGGGGTCGTTCAAGGGCCGGATCTGTGGGCTGGTTTCCAGTTGCATCAGGCGCAAAAAGAGGTGGCGGCGGCTTTCGAAGAGCGACGCACAACCACTATGCGCTTGTCTTCTGTTGACTACTCTCCGTATAGCCCGTTTCCGATTGTCCTGGGTGCAGAAGATGGACGCGGCGTGGATGAGGTGCCACCATCACTGCACGATGCCAGCGGCGCTGCCAATAAGAATCTTCAGGCAAAAAATGCAGATCCGCATTGGCTGCAAATCCAAGGTCGCGCTTTGTTATGGGAAGCTACGCCGAGCAGCCTGGAAAAAGCCGAAAAAGATTTTGAAAAAGCGCGGTCCAAGGGATTGGCCACCCCCAGCCTGGAAATTGACCTGGCCGCCAGTTACTTTGAACGCGACAGCCGCGACGAACATCCCAATCTGCAACGTACGCTCAACCTGCTAAGCGAAGTCCTGAGCAAGCCCAACCTGAGCAAAGACGATCAGGCCAGCGCCCTGTTTAACCTTGCCATCGCGTATGAAAAGACCCAGGCATGGGACCTGGCTGTGGAAACATGGGAAAAATATCTTCAGGTTGATAGGACAAGCGGATGGACGAAAGAAGCCCAGCAACGGCTTGACGCCGCGAAAGCAAAAGCTTCCAACATGCACCGGCAGAGTTATTCAGACCCCGGTTTTTTTTTGCAACAAAAAGCCCAGGGCACTCTGAGGCCTGAAGACCCGGAACAGTATCAGCAAAAAGCCTTGAGCGAGTGGCTTCCGACTGCCGTGGCGGACAAAAACAGCGATGCCTATCGCGCCGTCCAGGGGCTGGCGGAAGTGTTTGCGGAACACCAGGATTTTTGGTGGAGAGACTTTTTGGAAGCTGTGCAATCAAGGGATCGCGGGGGCGTCCAAACATTGAGCAGTGCCCTTCGAGATAATGAAGAGGGAAGCTTTGACAAGGCCATACCTGAGCTACGTCTCGCTGCTGCTGCATTTGCTCATAGCAAGAATCGTCCAGCAGAGCTTCTCGCTGGGTTCGCAGAAGTATATGCGATAAGGAATAAACTTCAGGGGGCCAACTGCATTGCCCGCGCCGGTCCATTGTTGCAAATCCTATCAGACACTTCCTATCGCTGGCTGCATGCACAGTTGCTGTTAGAAGACGCCCAATGTCGAAATTTTCAAATCGAATTAGTAGATTCTGATCGTGAAGCAAAGCTAAGTTTAGATATTGCAGCCAATTCCGGTCTTCCAGTCCAAAAGATGCGTGTCCTCGGCATTTCTGCCGGAATGAAACATCAACAAGGAAAGTGTGATGAATCCTGGAGCTTGGGAGTGGCTGGGTTGGAGTTGTATTGGCAGGGCGCATTCCCACTTGAACGCCTTGATCAATTTTATGCCGTGATGTGGCAATGTGCCCGAGAAACTGGTTCCCTAAATCTGGCAGAAGCCCTTCTGCGTCACACTATTGCCAACCGCGAGAACCCTCAGACTTACATGCCAAGGAACAGGATTCGTGAAGGAATGTTGCATTTGCGTTTGGCTAATATATTGCTTGCTTTGAAGGAAACGGACCTGGCGGCGGCAGAGAACAGAACAGCATCGACATTAATTAAAGATTCTGACCAGGAATACAAAAAAGTTTATGTACTCAGAACCAAGATCGAGCCTGCAGAAATGCAATTGCTCCATGGCGATGCTGAACTGGCGTTGGCTACGCTTCAGCCGGTTGAACCACTTATCACGTCCATCCAGGATAAATTCATCGTTGTCAGCTACTATCGAGTTCTTGGAAATATCAATTGGGAATTACGCCATTTCGGTCAAGCTTCTGCGGCATACCAAGCTGCAGTGAATCTCGCAGAATCATCTTTGGCCAAGCTTAAGGATGGTCCGGAGAGGCTTGCCTTGGTACGTGCGGCGGATGATAGCTATCGTGGTCTTGTACGTGTTCTCTTGGAACAAAAACAGACTGAACAGGCATTGGAACGCTGGGAATGGTACCAGGGCCGCCCGATGCTCCAAGGATTGAGATCGCAAGGTGGCCGGGATAGCAAGTGGAACGATAAATCCGGAAGGGGCGCACCGATATCCTTATCTATGCAGCAAGGAAATCGTTTGATTGTTGCTAGCTTTAAGGATGGCGTCCAAATCTGGACGAACAGAAGCGCTGGCTTGGCGGGCACTTGGATCGAATGGGACCAAAAAGACTTTGAGAGAAGCATTCGCGAATTTGCAGATCGCTGCGCGGACCCGAATTCCGCTTTGAACGCTGTGCGGGAACAAGGTGTCAATTTATATGCCAGGCTGCTACAGCCGGTCGTCGCTGATTTACGTGAGTCTGAGCCGGTAGTGGTTGAAATGGACCGCCTTGCATATAACCTGCCCATGGAAGCTTTGCAGAGCCCAAGTGGCTGGTATTTCGGCGAGAAATTTTCTCTGATCTACTCGCCGGGCAGTCACGCTGAAAGAAATCTTGAACGGCAGCGCAATGCAATTAATCGACGAACGCCCATTTTTGTTTTGGATGCGTCCCGCGCTCCAAATTCGGGATATTTGCCGGGACTCGACACTCAGAGAAAAACTATTGTCGAACTTTTTCCTCGATCTACCATAATCGATTCCACCACCATGACCTGGGGGCAAATGCGGGGAAAGCTCAGTGAAAATGTTGTCTTTCACTATATGGGGCATGGACGCGCTGATGGAAGCGGAACAGCCCTAGCATTCAGCCAGGGACAGTCTTTATCGGCCAAAGATTTTAGTCCCGCTCTCTTTGCAAAAACCCAACTTGTAGTCTTGGCGGCCTGTTCCACGGCGAAAGGAAGAGACAACGGAATTTGGGACTACAACAGTTTAGTGCACGCTTTTCTTGAAGCCGGTGTTCCGCAAATCATTGCCAGCCATTGGAATGTAGACTCCTCAACTACTTCCAGAACTATGGCCAGTTTCTATCAACACGTCAGCGCCGGTGACACTGTTGACCAGGCAATGTTTAAGGCCAAAAAAGAAATTTTGGCCGTTTTGCCACACCCTTATTATTGGGCTGGATTCAGCGTAACGGGAAGAGTAAATTAGGGCGCTCTAGTCCAAAGGTGCCTTTTGGTAGTCGATTTCGAGCATAGAGTTGGTCAGGAGAAGAGACAAAATGAATAGACGCGACATTCTTAAAGGAATCGCGGCATTACCCATGGCAGGCGTACTGGGATGCAAACCAGAAGAGAAGCCCGAACCTAAACCACCTGAATCCGAGATGAGGGTCAGAACAGTACAAATACTTCTGGAAGGCGCTTTTGCAGTTGTACTGCAAAAAGGCACTCCCAATCGCCTTATTGCCTTTATTCCGAGAGCTGAATCGGACGATCTCGTCCACGATTTCTACTTTAACGATCCTGCAAAAGGGAGGCCACAAGTAACAAAAGACCCGGCGGGATATCAATTTGAATTATCGACGAATGGGTTGAGGGATTACCCTGATCCATATATAAACCCAGGGTTCGAGGACTTTTTGGCCAGCACTGAAAAATGGAAGCTCCCGCCGCGGGTAGCGACAATCACCCTGCCGTTTCCAAACAGTATCAACTTCGGTGGAAAACCGCTGGATGTAACCTTTAGTTCGACAAGAACGGGCATGATGCCCACAAATCATATTTTTGAATACTATGTACAGGAACCCGAGAAAGTTAAAATGTCCTGCACCGAATTAGGCGGGCACTGCGAAGCCTCGCCCCACTGTCCTCCTGGAGTTCTCAGGTTTTTCTTTGGCGCCGCCCCGCGTGTACATAATAGTGAAGAGAAACGACGCGCTCACGCAATTAAGTTTTTCAATTTTATCTTGAGCTCTTCCTTTCCCGATTTGGTTGAGAAATACTCTTTGGCGAAAATTGGCCGCGCCGAAGATGAGTCACAGACTCCTGCGAGGCCCCAGCCTACGTCCTTATCCGAAAATTCCAATCGGTTATTGACACCCGCAGTAATTGGAGGCCCCACACAGACGGGACGGCTTTTACGTGTATCGGAGACGGTCGATTGCCAAACAGGAGGAATCATCGTGCGCACAGGCGCAGGGCCAACCAAGTAACGCATTTGATCAAATCTTTTTGGCGGTCTCATGGAATATTTCAAACTGGCGGGGTAATCGTTACAAAACCCTAAGAATTCTCAAATAAAGTTGCCTGTATCCATCAAGCGGGCTGGTGGCGATCGACGCATCGGCCCGCTTTTGCCGAATCCAGCTAAAAACCGCTCTTCTGACCGGGCCGTGCGCCTGCCGAGATGCCGGTCCGCCATCAGAAAAACTTTAAAAACAAAACCCAAAATCTCACAGGGAAAATCCACCTACCGGCGTCTTATGAAACAAGCAACGGTCACACTCATTTAAATGGCATGTCCCGGCAGGCATTGGGGCGAGCAACCCAAATGCCCGGGTAAGCCGTTGCTGTGGCGGCGCGAGTCGAGCGGAACAAGCGCTGTATAAGGAGCGGGGAATGGCTACTGCACACTGTCTGGATTTCCATCAGTTCAATGAAACCTACCTGCACGAGCTTAGGGCGCAGGATGTAACCACCGAAGCACATTTTGTCGCATACTTCAGCAAAATTCTGCATAACAAGCTGCGCCGCCGGCTGATGTGTCCGGAGCATATAAAGGACGTGCAGCAGGAAACTCTGCTCCGGGCATGGGCCGCAGTGCGGGCCGAAGGCGGTATCCGCCAGCCGGAACGGTTCGGCGCTTTTGTGAGTGCAGTCTGTAACAACATCTTGCGGGAATCCTATCGCTCCAGATCACGGATGAAACCGCTGGAAGACCTGCCGAGCGATCCCACTGACAAATCACCCGCGCCCGACGGCATGTTGTTGGCGCAAGAGACCAAAATGCAGGTACAGCGCGTACTGGCAAAGCTTCCATCCAAGGACCGGAAGATTCTGCGGGCTGTTTTCTTTGAGCAACGAGACAAAAATGAAGTATGCATGGAACTCGGCGTGAGCAGGGAATATCTGCGCGTGCTTCTGCATCGCGCCAAACAGCAATTTGTTGCAGAGTACAAGCAACTGGGCGCAACGCCAAAGAAAAAACTCACCTTGATCAGGACGCGCCACAAAGCTTCCGGGGAATTGCAAAGCGTGCGTTCCGCGGCTTCAACTACTTTCCCACATTGCTGCTGACAATTTTGGATGAGCAACCTGCAAGACGGCCGGCGCCTGACAACGCCGGCTTTTTTACGACCGCGTGTAAAGCTGGAGCGATGCCCAATAATAAGGCGAGGCGTGGAACCCGCCTGCGTGAAGGATAGATAATTTGGCGTGATGAAGAGCGTCTGTCGCGCTCTTGCCCTGCGCGAGCTGACCGTAGAAGTCATCCATCAATGCTGGAGTTACGGCATCGTCCTGGTCCCATACGGCCGCAACCACTTGACGCGCTCCCGCCCGCATGAATGCCCACTCCAGGCCAAGAAGGCCTTCCAGCGACTGTAATTGTGTCCCCACTCCCTCGCAGGCAGAGATGGTCACAAGCTCCGCGTTCAGCCGCACTTTATTATCGACAATGTCCCGCGCCAGAAGCTTGAAATTGCCATCTTTGCCGGAAGACAGAATGATCGCCGACTGCAGGGGATCGATGGCGTTGGGAGTGCCATGCGTAGCCAGGTGAATAAACTTGTATAGGCCGGGCGAACTTTTTAAATACGAATCAGGCGTGGCATAGCTTCCGGAGAAGCTGGTTATCTTGGCGGGTGGAAAATGTTTCTGCACACTCGCCATCTCCTCCGGAGCATGGGGCAGTTCTGGAAAATGCGGATCGGCTTGCGCTGGAGCGCCTATCAAAAGCAGATCCTTCGCGGGTTCACGCTTTGGATGAGAAGCGATGAGCAAATCGATTGAACGCGCGTTCTCCAACTCCACATCCTCAATCCAGTAATGGTCGCTTCCCTGCGACGAAATCAATGTCTCAAAGTTGATGCTATAGCTTTTGCTGTCCGCGACTACGATGACATGGGAACCTTTGGGGAGAAGATCACTCGCGGGTTGGACCAGGATTTGATAAAGCTTTTTCGCAGCCGCGCTGTCCGCAAGCGGCGAGTGATCCTTGATTTCTTTTTGGTAGGAATCTATGAGGTAGTCTAAATCGGGCTGCTTTATGCCTAACGGAAAAAGACGCAACTGGGTGGCCGTAACGGTCCATAAATAACACTCGTCCCGGGTTTCGAAATAGGAGAGCAGTACTGATTTGTCGCGGGCGAGATAATGCTGGATCTTCGAGAGCCAGACCTTGGCGTCCTCTGCAACCGGAGTTTTAGAAGTTGGCTTTTCCTCATCCAGCAGCAAAGTGCGGGCACGGCCTGCTTGACCGAGCTGTAGCGCTTCAGCGAACCGCTTTTGAGCAATCAAGAAAGCAACGTATCCATCGTAAATTGGCGTGTTGTCGCGTAGGGCTGTGCGGAGCTCCGGATGCTTCAGGCTCTTAATGCCGGCATCCATCGTGGCGATGCTNCGCTGGAACCACTTTTCTGCCTCAGAACTGTTATCTTCTGCCGCATAGTCGGTAGCCAGCCGTGATTGGATCCACCAGATTTGTTTGAAAGCAAACGGACGTGAATGTGCATTCTCGATCTCTACTTGTTGCAGCACCTGGCGAAATTCGGGAATTGCCTTGGCATAATTGCCATGGGTAGCCGCGATATCGGCCTCATTTAATTGCCAGTCCGCTAACCGAACCTCTTTGAGTCCGAGATTGACTATCTGAAAATGGTATTTTTCCGCGATATCAAGCTGGTGCTGATTTAGCTTGAGAGCGCTCAAGTTAAGTAAACACACGACGGTGGTATCTTTATCTCCAAGTTCCAAGGCCATAGCAAGGGCCCGACTGTATGACTGCTCCGCCATGCCCGATTGTCCTGATATTGAATGGGCCCAGCCGATATAGGAAAGAAACTTTGCCCGGTTGCCATCCTTCAACTCAGAAGCTATATTCTCTGCCGCCTCAGAGTATGGAAGGGCCTTGTTGAAATCGCTCAGGTTTAGGTACAGACTTCCCAAATTGCCCAATACCACTTCTTCCAGAGGAGGGGCATGCAACGTGCGAAGGATAGCCAGGCACTCCTTATTCAAATCGATCGCTTCATCGTAACGGAGATCATGAAAAGCTAAATCCGCGAGGGTAGCCAGGGCGTAGGCCTTAAGAAAAGGGTCGGGATTCGAGCTCTGCGCGGTAACCATCTTCAGGTAAGTTTCCGCAATCTTCAATTCGTCCTGGAACTGCGCACAACGGCCACGCGCGTAGTCTAAGGCACCAGGCTCCGCGTGAAAAGCTGCTGCCTGATTAAAACGCTGCTCACTCTCCGGGGATCGGCCCAACTTGCAGAGAGACAATGCTTGAGCGATTCTGCGACGCCACAGCATTTCAGAGGGGATGTTGGAAGGAGGTTCAGAGTCCAGAAGCTCAAGAGCCGCGGCGAACCGTCCCTTGCGGTTGCGGGCTTCCGCGGTCAGGACGCGAAAACGCCAATTTAAATCTTGGTACTTTGCTGAGTCTTTGTAACCTGCTTCCGAGAGAGAAAGAGGCTGGTCGGTATAGCCTTCTTGGAATAGAAGGCGGGCCTCGGCATACCGCTTTTCCAGAGAGGCCCGCCTATCTTGGCAACCTGTGATGCTAACAAAGAATAGGGCAGTAATTGCGATTAGCCTGGGGGGGAAGAACTGCCACCGCCTGCGGTTCCACCGCCAGCAGTGCCGTGACCTGAAGAACACATTTGGACGCGAAACATTGTCAGGGTTCGCGAATGATGATGCACTACCATTTCCGCCAGGCGAATGATTCCGAATTTTGGAATACAAATGATGGATCCAAAACCCAGGATTTCGGACGGACCGCCCTGCGCTTTCCAGTCGAGATTGTTCGCCGGGGAGAACCAATAGCTTCCCCGGTCCTCCGGCCGCTTGGGTTTCTTCCATTCCTCAACCAATTCGGACATGCCGCCGAGGGCATGATATGTCTCTTCCAACTCAGCCAGCTTATCGTGCTTAAGCGGCATCAGTTTGCCTCCCACGAGCCATTCATCGGTTTTACGGATAGAGTGCGCCTTTGCCACCTTTGAATAAGTATTGTGATCGTGGAAAACGTGAGTGGCTAATTTTACATCGACGGGATAGCCGGCGATGCGGAGATTTTCAAAATAGCTGCCGGTGATGTCATAAGTGGCTTCACTGCCACGGGTTGGGGAATGGTAGACGGCCATGCGGGCTACTACGCGATCTGCGGTGAGCATGTCCGCGACGTTCAATCCCTCAACGACCGACCATGCATGAGTGGTATGGAGGCCGTGACAGTCATCAAAACTGCCGCCAACTTCCGAGTAAGCATTCTTAAAAGAAATAAGGCCATCAACATTGTAGGCTGAGGCGCGATTCGATCCATGACCTCCGTGACCGGCAAGGACAACTGCCGCTTGCGGAGCCAGACTATGTTTTTTTGGTCTTTCAAATTCGGCCGAAACTGAATAGGCCGAGGCTTGATACATATGTTGCGAGTGGTGACGCGAACACTTCATTATTTTTCTCCATGTACTTCACCTGACATGAACTACCGGGCATGGGCACACTTCTACACACAAACTCGTCAATACGGGGGTGTTTTTGGAGCCCGAATACGGCGATTGTACTACGGCCAATGAATGGCGAAGAGTTGGTCCAGCTGGCAGAGAGTTAAAGTAGGGAGAAACGTTCAATACTTCATCAAAGGCCCAAATTTAGTTAATCAGTGAACTGTAATTCGAAAACGTCGCGACCTACTTCCTGCTGCGTGCCATCACTCCTGCGCCCAAAAACTGCCATAGCATATTGTCCAGGCCTCAACGCATCCGCCGGCAGAGCTATTGAAGCCGTGGTTCCAACTTGCGTTTCCGGCAGCGCGACTGTATGCAGCACTTTTCCGGAGTTCGACAGGATCTGTACCCGATATGAGATAAATTCGCCGCTTGGCGTATACTCCACGTTCAGGCTCAGGGCGGAGCTTCTGGAAACTTTGATGATATTGGCTCCGCTGGCGCCATGAGCAATCCCCGTTAATACAGAACGTACTTCAACGCGAGGTTCCTTCAGATGAGAGATTTCTGATTTTTGGTGGATAGCAAAGCCACCGAGGGTTAGCAGAAGACCGAACATAGTAATGGTAAGGGGCTGGCGCGCATTCGCCGTCAGGCGACCCATAAAACCGGGAGCGAGCGGGACCTGCAGCTCCTCTGCGTCGATGTGACGCAACTGAGCCACAAACGCAGTTCCCACCTTGACCTGCTCAAAGCAGGCATCGCAAGAGAAAAGGTGCTCCTCATAGGCTTCACGGTCAATGGTGTTAAGTTCACCCAATAGATAGCGCTCCGCCATAAGATCTTTTACGGCTTCATCGTGGTTAATTATTCGTGTATTCATCTTCTTTTCCTGTATCCAATTACTCTTGTCTGCTAATTCATCCCTTTTTTGTAAAGCTCGCCAAACTTGTGAATGGCCCGGTAAAACAGAACGCGAAGATAATCCCGGTCAACGCCAAAATCGCCACAGACCTCATCGTTATCGCGATCTTCAAAAAAACGCGCATAAAGAAGATGACGGTCTCTTTCCGGAAGCGCAGCCAGAATTGCGCGAACGTGCTGCCCGTCTTCCTGCCGTTGCATCAGCTCTTCCAGTCCCGTTTGTTCGTCGGGAACGTCAGTGGTTTCAAGTGAATCATGCTGGTTGCGGAAATCGTCCCGGCGAGTTTCGGAAAGGACGTGCTTGCAAACGGCGTAAACGTAAGCGCCAAATCCCCGGGGATTGTTCACGCTGCCCGACTGCACAGCCATGAGCACGCGACAGAAAGTTTCCTGGCGCACATCTTCAATTGTATGGGCGTCAATGCCGCGAGCACGCAGGGTGATTCTCAGGCGTTCACTAAAGTACGCAACAAAATGTGCTTCGGTGGCTGAATCGCGGGCACCGAGGCGACGTAGATACTGATCATCAAAAGTGTAGAAGTCCACTGGCGGTCTTTCATCCCAGTATACTTCAGCCTTTGCTGCTGATTGGCGTTTTCTGGAGCGTGCGGGCGCGGCGAAGGAGAGTTGGCGCAGGACAGCGCCAGTTTCCTTCTTCTTGCCGGTCCAGGATGGTAAAGACGCGCTTTTCACTTTAAAAATCTCTAATATCTCGTTTTGCGATCAAAGCCTGCGAAATGGCAGGTCGGATCCAAAATACAAGCCTGGCTGCTGGTCACCTATGGCCAAAGCCGATAACGCAGTCACCGTGGCCAGGATGCCATCTTCATCAAAATATTCGTCCGGATGCAGGGCGGAACTGTTGTCCGCGGCATGAAACGAGGCAAGGCGGGCTGATCCTGGCCATGAACCGTTCTGCCGCTGCAAGCGACGAAGACACGCAGCCAGCGGCCATGCACTTTGCAGCTGCAACCGCATCCGGCAGCGCAGAAGCAGCGCCTGTTCCCATGCTCCTTCAGCCTCTTGCTGCTCCACCCATTGGCGGACTGCATTTACCACGAACCAGGGAGCCATGCACGGCTCCCAATCCATGAGGATAGACGATACAAAAAACAAGGAAGAAAGGCGGCCGCTGCTATTTCTAACGTCAGTGCGGAGGTGCGCGGCAAGAAACTCGGAAGAAATGGCGTCAATAGCACAAAGCGCCCTGACGCAGATGGCAGTCACGTCTGTAGCGCTTGCGCTGGAAATAGTGTTATTTTCGGCGGTCTCAGGATATAGGGCAAATCCGCCGTCAGCCCGACGGCAGCGCTGAATCAGTCCCAAGGCTTCCTGCGGCACCGGACGCGAGTGTTGGCGCAGCGCGGTAACGGCCCACGCAGTGGAATCGGCGTCATCGGGCGAACCAGATCCGCCGAAAGACCAGCCGCCGTGCAGAGTACGGGCGTCCGTGAGCCAATCAAGTGACTCTTCAATCTGCTGGCGTTGGGTAAAGCTCAAGTTATGCGGAGGAATTTCTCCCAATCGGGCAAGGACATATGCGGTGACCCAGGAAGCAGACTCACGGGTAAATGGGCTGCCAAGGCTCCATGCGCCCTGGTGACGATGGGAGAACAAGAACTCCACGCCGGAAGCTACGGCCTCTGCGCTCACCCCGGACGACCGAGAGCGAACTGCGTCCAGCTCCTTCGCGGAGTGCTGGCCTTGAGGCCGACTCAACTGGCGATCAAACTCAGACTGTTGATCCGTCACGCTCGCTCCAATGGGGGAACCGCGGCTCAACGCCTACAACTTGCCGCCTTATAAATGATTAGTGATAAATGGAGGCTTAGCGTTTCATCAAGGGCGGTTAAAGAAGAAGCAATATGCTAAGTCTTTTGTTTTCAGTTATGGCATGAATTGTCCATGCATATGGACCACCGCCTTTTAGCGCCACAAATGACGGGCGGCAGAATCGATCCGCCTGATCCGTTCCCTGGGGAATCCATTGCTTATGGTGTCGCGGCATCTTGAAGTTCCACTTAGGTCTATCTCAGCCCTACGCTTTGCGTATTGTAAAAGGTTGCACTCAAGCTGTATTGGTTATGTCGTCTGGAGGACAGACGCGTTAGATGGAAAAGCAGACCATTATGTGCATGCCTATACAAAATCTGAACGCCGGACCAGCATGGAAACTTCTTAAAGAGATTTTGCACAATAGCAGCCTCGGATTTGTTACTCGGAGCACAATCAATAACAGGGCGAGCGAGGAGGCATTGAAGACCTGGGGAATGATTCGACCTGCAGATGTGGGATACAAGATCACGCCTGCTGGACGCGAGCTATTAAAGCTGAAAAAGAAATCAGGCGGTTAGATTTCTTTGTAGCGTAAGCAAAGACGTGGCGGGCAAATGCCTAATTTAATGTGTCCGGTATTTAGGGGTTCCCATAGAGGCCTGTGCAGCTAAATGGACAGCATCAATCAGTGCGTGAGGTGAATTCTCAACATTGACGCACTTTCCTTGCGCTCCGCCGTCATACGCTGTTATGCAGAGCACAGGCATAAGCTTTCTCTGCTTACGGACCGCATAGATCAATTTATCCTGTTCGCTTGCCGGAACAGAGTGACAGACGAGAACCAAATCTACGGTATCGGAAGGAATTAAACTGAGTGCATCGCGTAGAGAATATGCCTCTTCCACAATGTACCCAGCATTGCGCAGAACCATAGACCGGACTTCCATTAGAGTCCTGTTATATCCGACCGAAAGTATGTGAGGGGGGATCACAGCTTTCCCATTTTGGTCCGGATCAATGCTGAAATCTGTCCGGAGCAGCACATTAAATAAACTTTTATCTGGCGACTGCTCTGCTTCTCATAAAACTTCAGCCGGACATCCTCTCCGTGGATGATCTGGCAGTATTCGCAAGCCGCACTTCTATTCCTGACGATCAAGAATGTCGAGCTTGCCACGTATATGCAATCAGGTTGAATCGTTTGCAGAATTTAAGGTCTGCTCTGTATGTTCGGCAGCGCACAATCGAGCCTTAGTTATGTTCGGCGTGAAACATAACTGTGCTATCATTTTTGTAGCTTTTGCTGCCCGGTCCGCCTGCCCTAGTCACGAGGCTACTCCAGACCCACTCAGCCGCTGAAGCCCGGAAGGGAGTTCTCGGGCCATGTTCGGACAGGCAAAGCCTCGTATTCTTTGCGTTTCACATTCCTCTTTGCGAATAAAGGCGATGCGTGAACTCTTTCCGCAGAGGGTCTATCAAGTGTTTGCAGCTTCTACTCCGGAGCAAGCCGTGGCAGTATGTGTGAGCAACCATCTGGCCGCCGTAGTGCTGGACTCAGAGTTCGTGTCAGAGAGTGGCTGGTCAGCCGCGCAATCATTAAGAATTGTAAACGCTCAACTTCCGATTCTGCTTCTGGACAAAAGCCACACCGGAAACCTTCCTCCCGGTGTGGATGCAGTGGCTACATCGTATGCCGCTGTGTTGGATACCCTGCAAATGCTCCTGGCGGAACACCGGAAATAGACGGCATTAGCAAGAGGAAAGAACCCGCTCAAGCGCGTAAGGGATTTAACCAAGATTCATTCCGTACTTTCCCGTTGTACAATCCGCCAGAACTTTCGTGATATCCTCATGCCCCGAAAATCGCCCAAGCCGCGATTCGAGCACATCCCTGTCAAGAAGAGGCCCGGGATGGTGACTTCGTCCTGCGTTGTATGTAAGGAATTTATTGCGGCCAGCAATAAGCTCAAAGTGCTGCGTATTGCGGAGAAGGCGCATAAGTGCCAACGCCTTTGATGACTAATTCAGGAACGTTTGCAGGCCGTTTGCCTCTAAAGATTGAAAATGCAAGTCGCATTATTTTGATGAGAGCTTTTCTATCTTATGACGAACAAACTGAATAACAGCGAGATATCAGACGTTCGTGGTCACACCGCTTTTGTCCAAAAATAGCGGACGCTGAGGATGAATATGGCTAACCTACTCCCACCATGCTGGCCGTGGACTGTTTATGCCATTGCCGTTGCAACTCCCACAGGGTCATATCCGGATGGGCTCGCAATTTGATTGCGTAGCCATCTGTTACATTTCTGGTGTCACTCGACTGACCGGACTGTAACGCCTCTGCCTCACTCGTTCCATCTGTCCGTAACGCAAGTGCTGCTTGCGGATATTCCTCACAAACTCCCAATTGAACTTTCACCAACTCCCACAAACTGACTTCCCAGGGTCATAGGCCAGCAGTATTCTGCACTGTAAATCGGCGGAAAAAGCTTGTGCATCAGCGTTTTTGATCGGAGAGATACTTGCCGGCACCAGAGAGTCCCCAAGATCTACCTTGGAACCGCTTTAGTTTTCCAGATCAGAAAAATGTTTCAATCCGGCCTGCTGACCTGATTGTTTAGGTTTCTGCGTTGGTACAGGACGCGAGTAGTGGCGTATTACCACGTCATCGCCAATCTGCTTTTCAGATTGCTCCGCCACCAAGTGTGCTTGCCGCATGCCCGGTGAAGATTTGGCTGCTGTTCCCGCAGGTTGCGTTTGTGTCGGCTGTCCCGGTTGCGGCTTGGCCTGCGGTGTTGCGGCAGTGATTTGCGCCGGCTGCGCTTTCGCAGGAGCGGCAGGTAAAGTCACGCCACCGGTCGTCATGGTAACGCCATTGGAGACATGGTTCGCCGGACTGGCCAGCGGCGTAGAAGAGCGAGACATTGCGAACACAATTGATATAACAAAGATCGCTGTCACGACAGCAGCGCCAGTCAATATTGGGCGCAAAGGCGGATGGATACTGCGCCAGAGCTGCAGCGGCGTTGCGGTAACGGCGGCGCGGGCTGATGTTACAGCCGGTTCTTTCTGCGCAACTGCGATCGGCGGTACTTCACGGCGGCGGTCCTGCAATGGCGGCTGCTGATAGTAGCTCGACGAAGGCAGCGACGGTGCGGCGGGCTCAAAAGGCATCTGCTCACGCACGCGTTCCGGCGGCAATCCGGGTTCGCGCTGGCGGACAAGTTCCATCAGCCGCGCTGCTGCCTGTTCGCGCGCCAGTTCCAGTTCCGCAGCACGCTGATGCGCTTCTGCACGGCGCTGTTCCAGATCCAGCAAGCGGGCGGCATGCTCAGCCCGGGCCTCAGCAGAGCGCACTTGCGCCCGTTTTCTGTATTCCTCAAAGTGATCGCGAACAGAAGCCCTGGTGGAAGCCGCCATTGCCAATGCGCTGGCCCATGTCTGTGCCGCCACGCGTGCTCCATCCTGCAAAACTTTTTTGCCACGCTCCGGAATCTGCGAATGGTCTTGTCGACGCGCCGGAGCGGTGCTTTGCTTTTTCTCTTCGCGCTCCGCATCCGTGCGGTTTGTTCGACCACTGAAAGGCGTCAGCTGCGCCAGATAAGGCATGGGATCGGGAGAACGTGCAGGCTCGGAAAACGCAATTGGCTGCGCAGCAACGCTTTCCGCGCGATGCGTTTCCGCGTGGTGAGGTTCAACTTCATGTTCCACGATCGGGGCAGCCGCGATCGGCTCTACGGCAGGCAATTCTTCCAGGAACGCCACCGGGGGCATTGGCTCATGTTGCGCCAAAGGTGCGTCGATCACTTGGTTGTTGGCTTGCGCCGCCTGCGGCATTTCAATCACGGGAGCAAACGCAGCTTCAAAATCGCTCTCGGGATCGTGTTCAACAACCGGCTGAGCTTCCAGATGCATCACTTTTTCTGCCGTCGGCTCAGCTGCGCTTTTCTGAGCTACGACCGGCTGCAACGGCACCGGCTCGGATACCTGAGGCGTGGTCGATCCGTACACGATCGGCTCTGCTGCCGGTTTCGGCGCCATTTGCAAGACACCGGGAGCAACAGCCACATCGGCCCCAAGCTCAGTTGCCAGGTCAGCAGCGCGGTCCAGCACGTCTGCGCGTTCACAGACTTCAAATTCTATTTCCAGATCAGCCGGAGTGAGATTGGTTTGGTCCGGGCGCGCCACTTCAACGCTATAACCTTGTTGTTTGAGTTGGCTGGAAAGGTCCGCTGTCCGTTCCGGATTGCGCGTAAGTATGCGAGCCAGTGGCATGGGGAAGCCACCTCCCAGGAAGATTTCTCAGAGGCCGGAAATCTTTCAGATTCCAGCCGCACGTGTACATAGTACAGCAGTGGCGATAATTATTAGACGCAAATTGCGAGGCGAGGGATATCTGGCTGGATGACTTTTCAGTTCACTTCGGCCGAACTTTACAATCCGGAACGGCTTTAGTTCACTTCGGCAAAGTCCATGCCGTCGGCAAACTGCAGGCCGGCGATCTGCTTTGCGTGGTGCTGGACTTCCAGGTACGCAGTCATCAATGCAATGTGCATTGACTCGCGCTGCGCGGGGCTGGTGCATTCAGTACGAATGCGGTCAAGTTCCAAATACCGGTCATGGGCCTGCACGAATTTGTTTACGACTCTGTTCATAGCTTCACCATTGTTCTAGGAGTGAGCGCAACCGCGAATCGCTCAAAGACCTTAGAACCCTGCTTTGTATCCACTAGCTTAGTAACGTTACTTGCATAACGTTACCGCGCAGGATTGAACAACAGTTTGCGTCTGATGCCGGATCATTTCTGTGAGGGGAATCACACAAATTGCCGGCTTTTCTGAACAGAATTCAGCACTACGTAAAAACTCCGGAACACCTTACAGCTGCCTTGCTCCAGCAGGATTGTTGAGCTTCTGCACCGATCCCGGGTAAATTTCAACCCGCGGGATCATGCTCAGCCTTCTGAAAACACAGTTTCTTCCGGGACGTCAGTAAAGCTTTCGAACTCGAGCTTGTAGCCGTCGGGATCTTCCACTGACGTTACCCACATCGCGTTTCCGACGAACGGCCTCTTCGCTTCAATCCCACGCGACCTAACCTCCTTATAGATGGCCAGTGCGTCTTTGCATTGGAAGCAGATGGAAACGCCCACACCCATTTTGACATCCGGCGGCCAGGAGTTAGGGCTTTCCTTGCGATACTCCTGCAGCATGATTGCCGCATTCCCGTGCTGCAGCCAGCACCAGCGTACCTTGCCGTCGCCGTCGGGAGTCCACTTCTTGGTCATCTCAAAGCCGAGCCCATCCACATAAAAGCGCAACGACGTTTCCATGTTGGTCACGTGAAAGAACGGTACAGCCTGTTCGATGTTGGCTTCGACTTTTGTCTGAGTCGCCATTGCGGAAATCTCCGAATGTAAAATTACCGTCATCCTGAAGGGCGTGAGCGAGTCCGCGTTTTCATCAGCGGGCGAGTAGCCCTGAAGGACCTTGTGCCTGGTCTTGGGCGTGAGTAAAGCAAGTACAAAAGGCCGTCATCACTACGGAATTGAAAACGGCCTGCTGCTTCCACTCCGCTTACCTTTATCTAAACTGCGTACCGTCTTGAGTTTGCTTTTGCTAATTGCCAATTTCTAGCTGCTAACTGCTCCCATACGCCTCATCCAGCAATTCCATCACGTGCTTTACCGGAGTCGTCAACCCGCGCTGTTGCACACCGGCCCGCAACTGGATCATGCAGCCCACGTTGGCGGTGGCCAGCATGTCAGAGGAGACGGATGTCACATCTTCCATTTTCTTCTCCAGAATTTTCATCGACAGTTCATTCTGCGAGACGTTGTATACGCCGGCGCTACCGCAGCACTGGTCTGAATGCGGCAACTCCACCAGTTCGCACCCGATCGCCGCCAGCAATTCACGCGGCTGGGTGCGGATACGCTGCGCGTTAGCCAGGTGGCATGGGTCCTGGTACGCCACGCGCTGCCCGATCTTCCGCTTCGGCGCAACCAGTCCAATTCCTGCCAGGTATTCAGTCACATCCTTCATCTTGGCCTTGAATTCCTTCGCGCGGCCCAGATATGCCGTATCGTTTTCCAGCAGGTCGTCATATTCCTTCATGTTTGAGCCACAGCCGGCCGCGTTGGTCACGATCGCGTCATAGTCGCCGCCCAGAAAAATATTGATGTTATGCCGCGCCAATTCACGCGCTTCTTCGCGCAGTCCGGCATGGGCATGCAGCGCGCCGCAGCAACCCTGGCCCGCCGGAATGTGGATCTCAATTCCATTTTGCGTGAGCACGTTTACTGTCGCGCGGTTCAGGTGCGAGAACGCGACGTTGTTGATGCACCCGGCCACAAACGCCACTTTGCCGCGCGTCGGGCCGACGGCGGGAAAAACTTTGCCAATCTCACTGAAGAAAAATTCTTTATCGATTTGCGGAGAAAGCTTGTCCAGGTCCGCCACGCCCAGCAGCTTCAGCAAGCCGGACTTCCGCACCAGTGTCTGCAAGCCTGACCTTTGATAGAACCGCATCAGCTTGGCCACAAAACTCAGGGTGCGGAAATTCGGAATCACCTTGTTGTAAAAGAAATTCCGCAGCACGCGCTGAATAAAGGGACGCTTATAGCCCTGCTCAATCTGCGCCCGCGCGCGTTCCACAATGCGTCCGTACTTCACGCCGGAAGGGCACGCAATTTCGCAGGCCACGCAGCCCAGGCAGCGGTCAATGTGCTGGACAAACGTATCGCCCAGCGGCATCTTGCCTTCATTTACCTGCAATGTCTGGTAAATGCGCCCGCGTGGTGAATCCATCTCCATGCCCAGCACTTTGTACGTGGGGCAATGGTTCAGGCACAGTCCGCAGTGGACGCACGTTGAAAGCAGCTCCCAGCTCGGAGCATCTTTTGCCGCGTTTGCCGGCAGCTGCAAATGAGGATCGTGCACATGTGGCTCGAACGCGGTCTCAGACAATGAATCTTCCCCTGTTCAAAATATTTTTCGGATCAATGGCCCGCTTTACAGCGCGCATCATGTTCACGTCCGTCGGCGTCGTTCCCCATACGTCAAAGTGCGGCTTGGCTTCAGTCGGGCAATGCGCCACTTCAGCCGACGAGCCCGGCGGCAGCATTCCGCGAAAAGCCGAAACACAGTTGGCATACTGCATGGCTGAAGGCGGATCCACGGACAGTGGCATGAGCGCAAGCACCAGGTTGCCGGTGGCTGCCCGTCCAACGGCGGCAGGAATAAGGTTGTAATCCGGCGCCACGCGTTGCATTGCCTGCAAAGCCGGACCCACATTCTGGATGGCCAGGTGCGTGTAGAGCACCATGGCATTTCTGTGCCGCTCCAGCACGCTTTGCTCGAAGTGCGAAATCCATTGCCAGAACTGCTCTTCTTCCGCGCCCTGCAGGGTTTGCGTTACCGCCGAACCAAGCTCGCGAGAGTAACGGGCCAGCACGTTGTCGCTTCCCGTGGCGCGCAGCACAATCTGCCACTCCACGGCGGGTAATGAAACCGGCTGCTCCGGCGAGTAATGATCTGGATCTCGCACCGTGCCCTGGTTTTGCAGATACTCCGACGCTCCCGGTGAAACAATTTCCATGCACATAGGCGTGAGCGGTGACTGAAAAATCCGCGTGCGGAATTGCAGCGCTTCATCGAGCGAATGAAACGAGCAGGCAAACGTACGCGTCTGCCGCGGCCGTGGAAAGACCTTGAAGTTTGCGCGCGTGATCACCGCCAGCGATCCGTAGCTGCCGGTAAGAAGCTTCATCAGGTCATAACCGGCGACATTCTTCACCACGCGCCCGCCGCCTTTTACTACTTTGCCATCGGCGGTAACGAACTGTATGCCAATGCAGAAATCGCGCATGTGGCCAAAGGTAGATTTAAGCGGCCCAGCAGCGCCCGTCGCCAGCAATCCGCCGATGGTTGCATGCTCCAGGCTGGCAGCGTCGCACGGCACCCACTGCTGATGTTCCCCAAGCTGGCTCTGCATCTGGGCAAATGGCATACCCGCTTGCACCGCAATCGTCAGATCGCCGGGATCATATTCTTCAACCTTATTCAGGCGTGTGGTGCTCAGCAGAATGTCAATCCGTTCCGGCACGCAGCCAATCTGCTGTTTGGTGAGCCCGCCCGCCGGGGCCACAACCAGATCACGGTCATTCGCCAGATGCAGGACCGCGCCAACTTCTTCAGCGGAGCCGGGATACACGACCGCCGCCGGAAACACGCCGTTAATTTCAAAGTCGGTGCGCTTGACGTTACTCTCGCCCACAATCGCGGACAATTCACGATCGACAGAGGCTGGTGATGTGAGGGTGCTCATACCGGCCTCTTCATACTGTTAACCCAGCCACAGGCTCAAACTTCGCTTTGGGCAGCGGCCCGGTAATTTCGCGGCAGAAATGAAGATCAGGAATCATCTTCTGCGGATTCAGGATCGACTCAGGATTAAATGCATTGCGCAGCCGCACCATTACTTCCAGATCGTCCTCGGTGAACATGGCGGTCATCAATCCCATTTTTTCCAGCCCCACGCCGTGCTCGCCAGTAATCGATCCGCCAAACTTCAGGCAGCACGCCATGATCTCTTTCGCCGCTTTGCGGCTGTTTTCCGTCTGCTTGGGATCGCGGCTATCGAACAGGATCAGCGGATGAAGGTTGCCATCGCCGGCATGAAACACGTTCCCGATGATCAGACCATAATGCTTGCTGATGCGCTCGATCTCCGCCAGAGTGTATGGGACTTTGGTCCGTGGGATGACGCCATCCTGCGTGTAATAAGAAGGTGAAACGCGCCCCACCGCGCCGAAAGCAGTCTTGCGGCCAAGCCACAAAAGCTGGCGCTGCTTTTCGTCTTTGGCGTGCCGGACCTCGCGCGCCTTTTGTTGCATGCAGACGGCGCTCACGGCTTCCGCCTGCTCGTTCACCATTTCACGCATGCCCTCAAGCTCAATCAGCAGCACCGCCGCCGCGTCTTCAGGGTATCCGGCATGAACGTTGGCTTCAACGCAGCGCACCATCCAGCCATCCAGCATTTCCAGCGCCGCCGGAGTAACACCGCTTTGCGTAATCGCGACTACCGTATTGGCCGCGTCTTCCACGGTGTTGTAAATCGCCAGCAGCGTCGTCACATGTTCCGGTAGCTTGGTCAGCTTCACCGTAATTCGCGTCACCACGCCCATGGTGCCTTCGGAGCCCACAAAAAAACCTGTGAGGTCTAGTCCGGTGGAATCCTGCGCTTTGCCGCCCAGCTCAATCACCTTGCCATTCGGTAAAACTACTTCAAGGCCTGTAACGTGATTGACCGTCACGCCCAGCGCCAACGTGTGCGGGCCGCCGGAATTTTCCGCCACGTTCCCGCCAATGGTGCATGCCTTCTGGCTTGAAGGATCGGGCGCGTAATAGTAGCCATACTTTGCCGTGGCGTTGCTGAGCTCCAGATTCACCACTCCGGGCTGGACCACGGCGCGCTGATTGGGAACGTCAATTTCCAGGATCTTGTTCATCCGCGCCAGTGAAAGCACAATCGCTTCACGCCGTGCGATGGCCCCGCCGCTCAGCCCCGTTCCTGCGCCGCGCGGCACCACGGGAATCTTTTTGTCGCTGGCCAGCTTCATCACCTGCGACACTTGCTGCGTGGTCTGGGCAAACACCACCGCTCCAGGCCGGTGCTTGTCCACGCCCGCGTCATATTCATAGAGCATGAGCTCTTCCGGACGGTCCAGGACGGCTTCTTTGCCTGCAATCTTCTTGAGTTGGCGGATGATCGAGGAGTCCATAGATTTGATAGGCCTCTGCTGCTTCTATGCTGCTGGGATTCACGCCTTGCCTGATTGTCTAAATTGTATCAACTTGAGCCGTTATGCGGACGTGACCCTGAGCTTGTCGAAGGAGAGAGCCCGCAGGCGAAATCCCGAGCGCCTAGTCGAGGGATCTCTCTTTGATTAGCCGTCCTGTGGGCTGATTCTGAACTTGGCGAAGGAACCTCCTGCCTCTCCGAAACTAGGCACATTCATACGAATTACGATTCAAAAACTGGACTCAAATCCTGCCGTTTCCGACGAATCGAAATTCGTCATCCTCCGTGGTAAGCCTTTGTTTTCCGATCATCCGATCATCCGTTACGGCGATCATCCAATCTTCTCGGCTACCCCCTCCCTTCCCCTGATCTCCATTTCTAAAGGACTTACACCGTTCATCCCCATTGATCCCCAAATTCGGTTGTTGCAAACACAAGCCTTTATCTAAAACATCCCCATTTGATCCCCATTTTCTCCACCGGCTGAGAGCATCGGCAGAGGGTCGCAGCCCTAAAATGACAAAACGCAACGGCGATTACCGTTGCGTCTTGCTTTTGGAGTTCGCGGATAAACCGCTAGAGCACTCCTGATTATAGCAAAATAAATACGAAAGTCGAGAACTTTTTTATCAGCAGCCTTACATGATCACTCAGGACAGCAGGGCCAAGTCCCTCAAGTTCGACGAGCACTTACAGTCCCAGGGTCACGTATTGTGCCCGCTGCCATAACCGATGACCTGCATGGTGCCACTTCGCATGAAAGAGCGCGCTCACTTCATGATAGAAGTGATGGACAGCTACTTGCGCCTTCCTGAATGCCAACCTGGACGATTTCGCGTCGGCGCACATCCATGGATCATGCGTTGCCGGATCAAGTCCCAACTTTTCAATCGTTTTGCAGATTTCGCATTTCATGGCTTTTGCTCTCCTAGGTAAGAACCCCTAAGACTGAAAAGAGTTGTGCAGCTCTGGATTTTTCTCTCTCGCGCTTAACAAAACAAAATTGTCCACAGGAAGAAAACCTGCTGAAAGAAAATTGTTCACCGGGGAAAACCCAGTGAGGCATCCCAGCCAAGACTCTGACATTGTGCGGACTTGTTGGTCGTTGGTCGCGGTGCCGTGTCATTGCTGGGCGATTCTATCTAACTCTGTCGTCCTGAGCGGAGCGCCGCCACAATCCCACCCTGTCGAAAACTACTGGCGCGAAGTCGAAGGATCCCGACGCTGCATGTTGAAAATAGCCATCTCAGGGAGTTCTCTCGACAAATTTCCGTGAGAACGCCTTGACGCTGCACTGGTGGGGGAGAAATTATCGGGATCCTTCGACTCCTTCTTACTCCGCGTTTTCGCGCGGTCGCTCGTAGTCGCTCAGGACGACACAGATGTGGGAGTGTGAACAGGTGGACAAATCACATTTCGTAAAGTCTTTATGAGGGTTTAAATCCGCGTGTATCCGCGTTTATCAGCAGTAAGCTTTTTTAGGACTTAGCCGCACTGCACATCTTCCCCATCGTCAGGAATTATCACCCGCACGCCCGCAGCCTCTGCCTGCTGCGCCAGCTCTTCCCGCGTCAGGGCCTCCATGTGGACTGCCACCACTTGCGCCTGCGGCGCCGCGCGGCAAACTCGGACGACATCGCCGGCCGTCATGGTAATCGGATCGCCATGCAGAAACTGCGCCGCGCCGGCATTTGCCACAATCATCTGCGGACTGAATTGCTTGATCGTCCCCGCCACCTGGTCATACCAGATAGTGTCGCCCGTGATGTAAAGCGTGGGCTCACCCGCGGTTGAAAGCATGTATCCGCTGGAAGGCGCCATGGCACGCGCAATTTCTCCCGATCCATGCTGCGCCGGCGTACGCGTGATGCAGATATCGCTCCAGTGCTTCATGTCATGCACGGCGGAAGCATTCACAAAATGCACCGCTTCCATCTTCTTCATGTCTTCCGGCTGGCACAGCAGCGGCAGGTCTTTGGGCACCAACTGGATCGCGGCATCGTCCCAATGGTCGCGATGCGTATGCGTGACCAGCACCAATTGCACGCCGTCCAATACTTGTTCAACGGGAAACGGCAGCGCCACCAGCGGATTCGGACGCGGCTGCGGCGAATTCTGAATGGCCGACATCGCTCCCGCATCGCTCAGCATGGGATCGACAAGAATACGCATTCCGGCGTAATCAACGAGCAGCGTGGCGTGGCGTACAAGTTGCAGCTTCAAGAGAATATCTCCTTTGCCGCCTGCACCGTATTGCAGTGGATGGTCACCGTATCCTCCACGCGGCGCGCATATCCGCCGGCATACGTCACCATTACCGGGACTTTGCGCTCTTTGGCCACTTTCATCACAAGCTCGTCGCGCTTCTTTAAGCCTTCAATCGTCAGTGCCAAGCCGCCGAGCTGATCTTCCTTATAGGGGTCGGCTCCGGCAATATAGCAGAGCAATTCCGGTTCAAAATGCCGAAAGGCCGAACTCAACGACTGCTCCAGCCAGCCGAGGTATTCATCATCGTTCGTTCCGTCCGGCAGGTTAATGTCAATCGACGACGGCGGCTTCACCACCGGATAGTTATGCGCCTGGTGCAGCGAGATCGTAAACACATCCAACTCGCCCGGATTATGCTGAAAATGGTCTTCGTGTTTCGTGTGAATATCGCGGCTGCTGGCACTCGCGCTGGGCAGCGGATGGCCCGGCCTGATCTTCGGAGGAAAAATCACCGCCGTACCATTGCCGTCATGCACATCGCAATCCACTGTCATGGCCCGATCGATCTTTCCTTCCTGGTGCATGCGCTTGATCGCCACCGCGACATCGTGAATCACGCAAAAGCCTTCGCCATGGTCGGGCATGGCGTGATGAAATCCGCCGCCAATGTTGCAGGCAATGCCATCACGCAACGCCATATCCGTGGCCAGAATCGATCCCCCCGCCGCCAGCCAGAATGCCTTCACCAGCTCCGGCGAATACGGTACCTCCATCTGCAATTCTTCCTGCGCTGAAAGCGTGCCCGTCTTCAGCTTCTGCACATATTCGTGCGTATGCACCAGCAGGATATCTTCATCATGCGCCGGCTTTGGAGTGATGAAGTCCCCCGGCTCGGCCAGGCCGATCTCCAGCAGGCGCTTATGGATCAGCCTGTATTTCTCCGCTGGGAAAACATGCGCGCCGATGGGCAGATAGTAGTCGTCGGTATAAATCAGTTTGAACGGAAGCATGACTGATCAGGGTAACGTTGCCGGCATGGTAGGAGCAAATGGAATTGCTTTGTACACATAACCTTTTAACATGATCCTGGAAGAAGTAGCTTCATTCTGAGGATACGTCGCTTATGGCAGACTGGTTCGCGCGCGCCGTCCTACACGTTACCGACGTTGAGGTCTCGCTCCACTTTTACGTTAACCGGCTCGGCTTTACGAGCCCCTGGCGCTACGACGAAGATGGCAAAGCGCACGTAGCACAGGTTGACCGGCAGGGCTGCGCATTTATCCTGGCCGACACGTGGCCGGAAAAGATTGGTAAGGGGCTGATGTTCATTTCCTTGAACGTCGAGCCGCCAACGCCTGAGGCTACAGCCGCTGCGGTGGACGCGCTGCGCGCGGAACTCGAAGCCAAGGGCGTTCCGGTCAAAGAGGGTTCGTGGGGCTATCGGCTTCTGGTGGTCGATGATCCCGATGGCAATCAGCTCTTCTTCAACTATCCGGCCGACACGATGCTTCCGTAAAAGGTCACTCCGGCGTTGACACAAAAGTGATTGGGTATTGCGGGCTCAACGCTGCTTAACGGACATTAGAGTCCAGGGCCTGGGTTTGTGTTTGCGTTCACCCTAAGCCTGTTGGTCACCTTTCTTCCTGCAGCATGCTCTCTGGCAATCTTAGCAGCCTGTTTTTTCGCTGTTTGCGTCAACACTACTCCGCCAAGGACCACTGCCTTGTCATCAACGTGCACATTGACTCTGGAGTAGGCCATATGCGGATCTTGTCCGAGCGCATCCTTAATGGTGCGTTCCAGGTCCCTGTCCGCAGGGGAGGGCTCCGCATCCACGTGAGGTGGCTTCTCCGCTTGCAGTGACAGGCCTGCAGTTTGAATATTCTGAGCTGGAATCTGACTGGCCGCGCGAGTGACGGCTACCGACATGGTCAGCGCCAGTAGAGTTGCGAGTGTGGCACATTTTTTCATTGTTTCTGCACCTTTAAAGCGGGAAATTGAACAGGCTGCAATTGGTCCAATCGCTTTCCTCTCAGCTTGTATTCTCGACTTTGCGGAATGGGTCCGCACCTGTAAGGAACTACAGTCGAGCACATTTGTGAGTACATCCCGGTTTTCGACGAGCAATGCCACGGAGAGGGCGCACTACACTCACAAACGCAGGGATGGGCGATGTGGCTCGCTTCCAGCGCGGTAAGTAAGTAGCCAGTTATCTGCGGCTGATTCCCTGGGCGGAATCAGCAAGCAAGGGAGAGAGAACAACAGTCCCGGGGAATTAAGAGTGAACCAGGGACACTACTTCAGCGGCAGCACAACTTTCTTGTCGCCTGTCATGTAGACCAGTTCGTAGCCGCCTTTTTTCTTTTTTGGCACAGAGAAATAGAGATAGCCGGCAACTGGGTCCCACGCGTCGGTTTCCGGGAGGGATTTCTCCGTAAGCTCCGCTTCAATGGCGCGACGATTGCTTTCTGGGGTAGTTCGACCTTCTGGAAGCCGTGAACCTCCACTGCCGCCAATCGGGACGCCTACACCCACGCGGGAGCGCTGCACGACTCCTCCGGAAGTAGAACGTTCCGAGCCATTCTGCTGCGTGGTCCTTTCATAGCCGATGTCTGAGCCACTGCTCACGCCGGGGGTGTGCTCGCGATCAGGCTTAACCGGCTGAACTTCAAGCCGCGCGGCCAGTACATCCGGCGTTGAGGGCCTGGTCCCCAGTTCCATGCTCGATTCGCGCAGCATAAAGTCGTCAAGAGAGATTTTCACGAAATGGTCTTTTGCAGGATAAAAAGCCACTTCCACCACCAGGCAGCACTCGTTCACGTTGGTGGCAAAGATCTTTTTCAGCTCTTTGTGCGTCAGCAATGACGCGCCCATCTGGACGCTATCCTGTGAAGCGTGGGCAGCATAATCTGTAGCGGTGGAGCGTGGTACCGTGCCACGCGGTCCCGGGGCAAAGAGTGAAACCAAGAGAAGCAACGCAGAGACAAAATTGAAGGTCATTGGAAGGCCTCAGTTATCGTTTTATCGTTTTATCGTTTTTATCGTTTTATCAAGAGCAAGTTTCTGGCCACTTGCGTGGCCGGGGACGGTTTGGTAGTGGATCAGTTTGAAACACAAGGTCCCTCGATCCTACTCGCAAGCTGAAGAAAACGCTTGCTGGTTTACGGATCTCGGGATGACGGGTTTTAAGGATGGGTTGGTCGATTCCAAACTGATGCAGTACCAGACTGATGCAATACCAATGGCTTACGCGCCGAGAAAAGCTGCGATCCTTAAGGAGCCCGGGAACGCGCATTCTAAGCCAGAGGCTAATTTATTTGAACTTCGAAATACTTGAGCAACAACCATTAAAGAGCAATTTTTCTCCTCACGGACGCCACTTCTATCACAAGCGATATTCCAGGAACATGGGTCAGAGCCGGTGATTTTGAGCCAGTGGGATCGGTTGATTTGAGCCAGTTGGGGCGACGAAGCGGCAACTACTTGCATCATGATTTATCTGGTATATACTTGCCGCCCGAACGTTGAACGAAGGCAAGAGACCCCCTTGCAACCGGAGCTGAGCTCTAATGAATGACCTCCCTTCGCTATTGAACGCCGCCCCCGGGAATGCCACGGCCGTCATTATTCCTGAGACCGGAACCTCTATCAGTTATGAATCACTCCGCCGCCAGGTACAGACCATGGCTGAGGCCCTGGCCGGAATAGGGATCAACCGTGGCGAGCGGGTAGCCAACGTGCTTCCCAATGGCCTGCCGACGATCGTGGCCTTTCTGGCTGGAGCGTTGGCCGGAACTGCCGCGCCGTTGAATCCAGCGTACCGGTTTGATGAATTTTCTTTTTATCTGGAAGATACCTCCGCCAAGGTTTTGCTGGTCCCACCGGAAGGTGCGGAAGATGCCAAGCGCGCGGCGCGGCATCTGAACATCCCGGTGTTTGCCGTGCAAATGGATGAAAGCGGAAATGTGAGCATTGAAGGTGCGCCGAAAGGCGTTCCCGTAACACCACCCAGCCCCGATGACGTCGCCCTGGTGCTGCATACCAGCGGCAGCACAGGCCGGCCGAAACGTGTGCCGTTGAAGCAAAAGAACCTGGCTGTCTCCTGCAAAAACGTGGCCGCCACCTACGGACTGACAGCGCAAGACGTTTCCTTGTGCGTGATGCCGCTGTTTCATATCCATGGGCTGGTGGCCTCGACGCTCTCAAGTTTTCTGACCGGTGGCACCGTAGTGGTGCCGGGCAAGTTCAATCCCATGAGCTTCTGGCGGACAGTCCGCGATTACGGCGTGACGTGGTATTCCTGCGTTCCGACGATTCATCAACTATCGGTGGCGCGACTGAACGCGAAGCCTGAGGGCATTGAGAAGCTGCGTTTCGTACGCTCATGCAGCTCAGCTCTCTCACCGGCGCTGATGGAGAAAATTGAAGCCGTTGTCCAGGTGCCGGTGCTGGAGGCTTATGGCATGACGGAAGCTTCGCACCAGATGTGCTCCAACCCTCTGCCGCCGCATCCGCGTAAATCCTCGTCGGTGGGGCCGGGAACGGGCGTGAAAGTCGGAATCATGGATGATGATGGCAACATCCTGCCCAGCGGCGAACTTGGCGAAGTGGTGATCCAGGGACCCAACGTAATTGAAGGCTATGAAAATAATCCTGAGGCAAATGCCAAGTCATTTACCAACGGATGGTTCCGCACCGGCGACCAGGGCATGATTGACGCGGACGGCTACTTGCACCTGACAGCGCGAATTAAAGAATTGATCAATCGCGGCGGCGAAAAGATTGCTCCGCTGGAAATTGATGAAGTCATGATGACGCATCCGTGCGTGGCTGAAGCCGTGGCGTTTGGCATGCCCCACCCCACGTGGGGAGAAGAAGTGGCTGTGGCCGTGGTGCTGAAAGAACCACAGAGTGAAGCGGCGCTGCTGGAACATTGCAAGCTGAAGCTGGCGGATTTTAAAGTCCCGAAAAAGATCATGATCGTGGAGCAGATTCCGCGCACCGCGACAGGGAAAATACAGCGTCGCGCCGTGGCAGCGGCATTTGCGGGCGGCGAGAAGTGAAATTTCTGATCGTCGGTGCGGGAGCTGTAGGGGCGTACATCGGCGCAATGATGGCACGCCAGGGATATGACGTGACCCTACACGCCCGCGGGCCGCACCTCCGCGCAATGCAGGAAAAAGGCGTGCGAGTGGTCAGCGCCGATGATGATTTCATCGCGCACCCGCGGCTGGTGGCAGACCTGAAAAATGCCGGGCCCATGGACGTGGTATTTCTCTGCGTCAAAGCCCATGGTCTTCCACCGCTGGCAGAGCAACTGGCGCCTGTTCTGGGACCGGAAACTGCAGTCGTGAGCACGCAGAATGGCATTCCGTGGTGGTATTTTCAGGGCGATGGTGGACCGCTGGCAGGTATGCGCCTGGAACGCGTCGATCCGGGCGGAGTGGTTTCGCAAGCTATCGAAGCGCGGCGCGTGATTGGGTCGCTGATTTATTTTTCTACCGAGATCATCGAACCGGGCGTGGTGAAGCATAACGAAGGAACGCGGATGTCACTAGGCGAGCCAGATGGCAGCCGGTCGGAACGAATTAAAAAGATAGCGGAAGCGCTGATCGCTTCAGGATTGCGCGCGCCGGTCACAACGCACCTTCGCAATGAAATCTGGGTAAAGATCCTGGGCAACGTGGCGTTCAATCCCATCAGCGCGCTTACCGGAGCGACGCTGGCCCAGATCCTGACGAACGCTGAGACTACGAATCTGGTCCGCAATATTATGCAGGAGACGGAAGCGCTGACGGAGAAACTTGGCGTGAAGATGCAGGTTTCCATCGAGCAGCGCATGGCGGGAGCAGCCAAGGTTGGGGAACATAAAACGTCAATGCTTCAGGACCTGGAAGCAGGGCGTCCGCTGGAGTTGGAAGCGATTGTTGGCGCGGTGCTGGAAGTGGGAGAAAGAATTGGCCTTCCCATGCCGCACACGCGCAGTGTTTACGCTTGTACCAAGTTACTGGCCGAGCGCCGTAGCGCGGCGGCGCACAAAACTTAAACTTTGAGGGGAAACACCATGAGCAAGCGTTGGATTCAATTCGGAAGCGCCGTCATAGCTATGATTATGATAGCTAACCTTCAATATGCGTGGACCCTGTTTGTTGGCCCGATCCGGGCCGCTCACAAAGACTGGTCACTGCCCGCCGTTCAGTGGGCATTCACGCTTTTCATTTTTCTTGAGACGTGGATCACTCCAGTCGAAGGCTGGCTGATTGACCGGCTGGGCCCGCGTATTTTTCTCACTCTAGGCGGACTCCTCGTCGGCATTGGCTGGACCGGCATGGGTTACGCTCACTCGCTCACTCAACTCTACGTGCTTTATGGCACAGCCGGCTTTGGCGCGGCATTTATCTATAGCGGCTCCATTGCCACGGCGCTGAAATGGTTTCCAGACAAGCGCGGCATGGTCTCCGGTTTTATCACCGCAGGCTTCGGGGCGGGATCGGCGATTTTCATTCCTATCATCGCGCGCATTCTGGCCCACTCCGACTATAAGACCGCGTTCCTCTATACCGGCGTGGCACAGGGCTTGTTGATCATTGTCGCAGCGCAGGTGCTGCACAATCCTGGACCGGACTTCAACGTTTCCCCAGCGGCCAAAAAACCAGTGTCGCCGCGGATCCGCCGGAACCCGGAACAGTTCAACAGCGGGCAAATGCTGATGACGCCCCATTTCTGGATGCTCTATGTTGCCTTTGTGCTTACTTCCATCGGCGGCCTCATGATCACCGCGCAGGCTTCTCCTTTTGGAAAGAGCGTGGCAATTCCGGCTGCAGCCATTGTCACGGCGCTCTGGGTGAGCCGTCTGGCCAATGGCGCCGGCAGAATCGTTTGGGGGTTGTTTTCTGATTTCGTCGGACGCGAAATGGCCATGTTCATCCCATTTGTCCTTCAGGCACTCTGTCTGGTGGCCATGTTGAAGCTTGGCCGGACTTCCGGGAACATGTTTATTCTCACCATGGTATCTGTGTTCTTTACCTGGGGCAGCATGTTCGCGCTTTTCCCGGCGATCATTGGCGACTACTATGGCCCGCAATGTGCCACTTCAAACTATGGCTTCTTGTACACCGCCAAGGGTGTGGCTTCCATCGGCGGTGGCGGTATTGCTGCCGCGCTCTACGTAAAGTACGGCAACTGGGATGCTCCCTTCTATATAACCGCGGCGCTCACGCTGGTTTCCGCTCTGTGCATCCTGGCGTTGCGCTTTATGCCGCTGCCCCGCTTGAGCAGACAGGCTGAACCAACGCTGGTAACGGCCAAAGCCGGCTGAAACTACCCGTCAACAAAAACAAAAAGGGCCGTCAGCATTTGCCACGGCCCTTTTGTTCTATCGGCAATATCAGTGATCTTAGTTCTTTGGCGAACTCTGGTTTGCCGGCGCTTGCGCTGCAACTGTCCCAGTATCTTTCAACGCCCGATCCAACGCTGCACGCAGACGCGGCAGCGGCGTCACTCCGCCGGACATCTCTTGACCATTAATGAACAACGTCGGCGTGGAATCCACGCCGAGTGATTCCCCTTCACGCAGGGAGGCTTTAATGGCGGTATCGTTCTGGGCTTTTACGCATGCCTGCAGGCTGGCGGAATCCAATTTATGGTCTGTGCCTTGCTGCATCGCCATCTTGTCCAGTTCGGCCAGGCGCAATTCCAGCGTTCCTTTACCGTTAATTTCCTGCTGGCTGGCATGGACAGAGTCCACAAAATTCCAGTAGGCGTCGTTATTTTGCGCGGCAAGGCAATTTGCATCCACCGCAGCGTGGACTGCCCAGGGATGGCTCGGTATCGGAAAGTCCTTATAGACGAAACTGACGCGGTCGCCGTATTCCTTCAGCAATTCAGGAAACAATATCTGATGCATCATGGTGCAGAACGGGCATTGCAGGTCGTCATAAGCAACCACCACGACCTTGGATTGCTTTGCTCCGCGCACGGGCCGGCCACGCACATCAATTTTCTTCATGATGTCTGCATACGGATCGGCGGAGATCTCAATCCGGTTGACTCTTACGATGGATTTCTGGTCTTTGGCCAGCAGGAATGGAAACTCCTGCTTTTTCTCTCCTTCACCGACGGTCACGGTAAACGCCTCAAAACCGGGCCACTCAGGGCTCTGAGCAAGCGGACCAATCACCACCGGAACTTCCGGCGGCAATTTGTACGTCGCGCGTAACTGGCGTTCGATCTTGGCCGTAATATCCGTTGGCTTAGGCTGCGAGGCGCAATTCAGGCCGACCACTGACAAAAGAACGAGAGACAAAAGGATGAGCAATCGAGAGCAGACTTTCATTTTGGACCCACTTATGCTGCTGGATTTACTAGAAAATTATCTCATGGGAGCTATACGCTTCGCACCGATGTTTCGCGGAGGCACGGATGTGTTCCATTCTGGGCCGCAGGACGCTCGATTACCTTGCTCCTCTGTGTCCTCCGTTCCTCTGCATTTCAAAGGTTTTGTTTTTTTGTCTCGTCGTGAAAATCAGTTCTGGCCCTTTGGTCATTCCGCTCATCTGTACGCAGCATTTACACTGTAACGAATGACTACCGCAACCCAGGACCCAGCGACCAGTCGCAAACCCGACCTCAGCGTGAGTTTTGCCGGCATCACTTTCAAGAATCCGGTGATTGCCGCCGCAGGCACGTTTGGCTACGGCATTGAATTTGAAGATATTGTCACGCTGGAAAAGCTGGGCGGATTTGTGACCAAAGGACTTTCGCGTGAGCCCATGGTCGGCAACCCGCCGCCGCGCCTATTTGAAACCGCCGCCGGAATGCTGAACTCCATTGGATTGCAAAACATCGGCGCGCGAGCTTTTATTGAAGAGAAACTGCCTAAGCTGGCGGTGAAGAAGAATGTCGTGGTAATCGCCAACGCGTTTGGCTACACGCGCGAAGATTATGTCGAGACGATCCGCATTCTGAATGAAGCTGAGGGGATCGCAGCGTATGAATTGAATGTTTCCTGTCCTAACACGCACGAGGGCGGCATGGTGTTTGGCACGGACCGTACGCTGCTGGAAGAGCTGGTGGCAAGCTGCAAATCCGCCGCGAGCCGGCCTCTGATTGTGAAGCTTTCACCCAACGTGACCAGTATTGCTGCCATGGCCAAATCGGCGGAGAATGCGGGCGCAGATGCGGTTTCGCTGGTCAATACTTTTGTCGGCATGGCGATTGACGCCAAGACGCGCAAGCCGCGCATCTCGAACGTGACTGCCGGGCTGAGCGGCCCCGCCATCAAGCCGATAGCGCTGCGCATGGTTTACGAAGCCGCACACACCGTGGAAATCCCCGTCATTGGCATGGGCGGAATTACCACCGCTGAAGATGTAGTGGAGTTCATGCTGGCCGGCGCAGCCGCCGTGGAAGTGGGTACCGCAAATTTCTGGGACCCATGCGCCACGGAAAAGATTGTCGACGGGCTGCAGCGCTGGTGCTTTGAAAACCGCATAAAGCGGATTACCGACCTCATCGGGACACTTGAAGTGTAACGGCCTTCCGGCATCTGTTCGCATCCGGGTCTGTACATGTAAACTTGGCCTTCCTTGCTCGTAACGGGCCAGGGGGCGGCGAATCCCGCAACAAACATCCATTTATAGGGTTTAAGAGTGCAGAGCATTTTAGGATAGCGCCACTTCGCAGACATTGCTGTAAAGGCATTTTCAGTATAGGAGATTGAACACATATGAAACGCAGACTCACGCTGTTAGCTTTGTCGCTGATGTTGTCCGCGGTAACGGCATTCGCGCAACGGCCCATGGATGATGAAAATGAACGCAGAGTGCGCATTGTCCGCGGCCCGGAAATCGTCAATGTAACTGACGATTCCGCAACGATCAACTGGGCCACCAATTTCTCCGGCGCCAACCATGTGCGCTATCGTGTGGCCGGCAGCAATGACGCGTGGCAATCGGCCTATCATCAGGGTGGCGGCACCGACCACTCTCTGCAGCTCACCGGGCTTCAGCCCGGCCGGACCTATGAATGGCAGATCCTCACCCGCGATGGCGATCTGCGCACTTCAGGACAATTTCAGACAGCTCGCCGCGATTATCGCGAAGGCGACAAACGCGATGATCACGATCGAGATGGCTACAGGGGCGATGATCGAGATCATGGCCGGGATGGCGACAGGCGGGACGGCGACCGAGGCTATGACGCCCGGGATTATGGCAGCCGGGTAGCGTTATATCGCGCCAGCAACCGCCAGGGCAGCATCCATCTTTACACGACGAACGGCAATGAGCAGAATTCGCGTGGCTTCCATGCCGAGGGCAATGCGGGCTTCATCCTGGCATCACAGAGGCGCGGCACCGTGCCTCTGTATCGCATGCGCGGCCCCAATGGCGACGTGCTGCTCACGGCGGGGGAGGATGAGATAGACAAGATGCGTAGCTATAATTATCGCGATGACGGCATTCTGGGATATGTCGCACGAACGCAAATGCCGGGTACCCAACCTTTCTTTCGGCTGGTGAACCAGGATGGCAGCCTTCATTTCTGTACCATTTCTGAGCGCGAGCGCCGCCAGTTCCTTCGCAATGGATGGCAGGAATTGGGTCCCGCCGGTTACATCTGGACGCAGCCGTAGGATGTGAAAACTGTTTTTGAATATTCAGCCACCCTCTTGTGGGTGGCTGATTTTTTCGCCCGGGCCAAAATTAAAGCCGCTTTTCCAGCAGCTCTGCTTATCCAGCTCTCAAGGTGCAACCCGCACCTGTCTACTCCCTTCGAACTAAGTAAGTCTGCAAATCGTGCGCATTCATGCCTTTTCGGCTGGTGCGGTTCTCACGAGCAGTTCCGCTTCGTCGCGAAAGTTATCCAGTATTTTCTTTAAGAGGGGAAGAAAAGTATGAAACGCACACTCACGCTGTTAGGTTTGGGGCTGATGCTGTCGGCGCCCGTAGCTTTTGCACAGAAACCGATGGACCAGGCCAATGAGAAAGCCGTACAGATCACGCAGGGACCAACCATCTCCAACATCACGGGCAATTCAGCCACGATCAATTGGACCACGAACTCCGCCGGCGCTAACCATGTTCGCTATCGCGTGGCGGGGAGCAACAGCGCCTGGAAATCAGCTTACGCGGCTGGTGGAGGCACAAACCATTCCCTGCAGCTGACGGGCCTGGAGCCGGGAAAAAATTATGAATGGCAGATCCTGACTCGCGATGGCGACTTGCGCACAGCCGGACAATTCCAGTCGGCGGCAACGGCCGGCGGGACCGCTCCGGACGTGAATGCAAATGCCGGCAACACGCCCGCATACCCTGCGCCGGCTCCCGGCGCTACCAACGACGGCAAAGTTCCGCTCTATCGCTCATCCAATAGCACCGGTAACCTGCATCTCTATACCACAAACGCCGGTGAGCAGAATGCCAACGGCTTCCACGCTGAAGGCATTACTGGATACCTGCTCTCGAGCCAGGGTTCAGGCACGGTTCCGCTCTATCGCATGACCGGCAGCAATGGCGACACGCTGCTCACCCAGGCCAGCAATGAACGTTCCGCCATGCAGGCTCACGGATATGCTGATAATGGCATCGTCGGCTACATTGCCAGCACGCAGGCGCCCGGCACGATGCCGCTCTATCGCCTGTCGAGTCCTGACGGCAGCGCCCATTTTTACACCGCGTCCACCGCCGAGAAATCGCAATTCCAGGGTCAGGGCTGGAGAGATGAAGGCGTTGTTGGTTACATCTATCAGCAATAAACCGTACACAACAGTCTGTCTGCGGAAAAGCCACCTGCAACCACAGGTGGCTTTTTTGTGGAATCGCTTGCAGGGGAAACGTGTGAACTGCAAAAAAATCTATTGTCTTTCTTTCAAAAATTCCTGCGTAATCTCCGGCAGCTTTTCCCGAATCTGGCTGGGCAGCCGGTCATGGATGCGGCGCGCTTGTATGCGCGCGACATCGGCCACCACCACAGGCGCGGGAGTGGCCACGGCCACAATCAGCCATACCACGCTGAAGAAAAGAAAGCCGGCCAGCGCGATTAACTCGAGCACCAGCGCGTGTCGTGGAGAAAAATGCCGCACCGCGCCAAAGGCCACCAGAAACATTACGGCCGAAACACCGGCCACGATCATCAATCCAATGTCGATGGTACGATGCAGGACCTGGCGGGAGCGGCAGTGTGCACACTCACCCAGATGCGCTTCATAATCGCCGCGCATCTCCGGCGCCAGGCCTGAGATATCGTATCGCCAGCCGGCGAGTATGTCCCCAACCACGCGATCACTGCACATATTGCTCATCTACTTGCCTGACTGCTAGATTTCAAAAAGCCTCGGACCGCCCAAAGGGAGCGGTGGATCTTAACCTATTCTCATCCTAGATTAAGGTGTTTGTACAGGTATCTTCTCACCCCAGGCAGAGTGGCTGCAATGGGTGGTCCTGATGGGCCAGGGTCAGGGCACATGACTGAAAGAGGTTCAACTTCCCACCCAGGGCCTTATTGGCGGTGTCTCGGGCCACTTCAGGGTGGTTATTGTGCTCGGAAAGGTGCGCCAGCACCAGAAAAGCCGCTTGGCCGTCATAATCTTTTTCAAAAAATTCAGCCAGCGCCGCATTGGAAAGATGGCCCACGCGGCTCATCACCCGCTGCTTCACCATCCATGGATATGGCCCGTTGCGCAGCATTTCCAGGTCATGATTTGATTCGATCATCAGCCCATCGCAGCGCCGCAGATGGTCTTTCACGCTGTACGGCAGATAACCGAGATCGGTGACCACGCCAATTTTTACGCCATCGGCCCTGAAGGTAAAGCCGCACGGATCAGCCGCATCGTGCGGAATGGTGAACGCTGTCACCGTGATATCGGCAATCTCAAAACTACGCCCGACTTGAAAATGCTCGCGACGCTCCAGCTTGGCCGGCTTGCCTTCAGGATCTTTCGTCGATCGCCGCCAACTGTGGTATGTGGCCTCAGTAATGTAAACCGGGATTTGCAGTTTGCGCGCCAGTACCTGGAGTCCGGCGACGTGGTCCTGGTGCTCATGCGAAATCACAATAGCTTTGAGCTTTTGCGGATCTTCACCGGCGGTGTGCATGCGCTTGAGCGTTTCCCGGCAGGAAATGCCGGCATCCACCAGGATGCTGGCAGTGGAACTGGAAAGCACAGTAGAGTTTCCTCTGCTCCCGCTCGCCAGGACTGTCATGCGCATCGCCACTCAACGCAGCATAGCGGGAATCGCCTCTGCACGGGAGTAGCAAAGTAGTTAACACGAGGAAAAAACAGACAAAAACCTCACCATGGATGAACACGGATAAAACGGATCCCTGGGATCGGAAAAGAGTTTGCTGAAAATCAGTGTGATTGCGTATTTCGGAGGTGGACTTAAAACGAAAACTCACGGATGAACACCAACATGGATCGATCACGATCCGCAAAAATCCGTGAAGATCAGTGTAATCCGTGAAATCAGTGTATGGGTTTTACTCAATAAACCTCGACACTGATGAACCGCCGAACCCGGATTGATCACAATTCGTGCAAGATTCGTGAAGATCAGTGTAATCCGTGAAATCAGCGGTATGGGTTTGACCTACTTCATCTGCACGTCTACCAGAGTTTCTTTTTTGTCGCCGCACTCCTGGTAAATCCAGACCTTCGGCGGGTCAGAGCGATAGCCGGCAGCGATGCGGTCAAGGATATCGGCGACCGTGGCATTTTTTATTTCTACGATCATCGGCGGGGAGATAACTTTTCTAGCTGTACCAACGCGGCGCGCGAAGTGAGCGTGGTTGCGGCGCAGAAACGCCGTTACCTCCGGCATGCGCCATAGCGCAGCCATCGCGCCATCCGGTTCGCGATCTTCCACAATACGAAATTCGCGGACCTTCACCCGCAAGAGCTTCGCCTGCGCGGTGCTATCAGCCAGGCGCACCCCGCTCGCCTGCGACTCACGCCAGTAAATGTTCTGGTACTTCGCCGATACATCCTGCAACGCCTTGTCCATCGGCTCCAGCGTCACCGGAGCTTTCATGGGATGCTGCTCAGTGATCCCGCGCGGGCCGCATTCGCCACGCAGAATGATTCCGCCGTTGCGATGCGCGGCATTCAGGATGCGGACTGCCGCAACGCTCACGTCCATATCCACCTGTTCAGGGGTAGCGCTGTTCTGCGCGGCGGGCTTTGCCGGCGATGCGCTCTGACTCGGCTGCGGCGTTGGTTTGCCACATCCGGAAAGCAGAACAGTCAGCAGGAAACAGCAAGGCGCGACATTCTTTTTCTTGAAAATCGTTGTTAGCGTCATGGGCGAAAGACTGTAGGCAAGGATAGCGGCCCGGATCGGCCACAGAAAGTAGCAAGTTAGCTACAAAGGCGACTAGCACCGAACATGTGCCGGTCCGCTTACGTAAAGAGGAGATGAAAATCGAGAGTTGCTTCTGTTTCAGGCCGGTCATCTTCCTATATGATGGCCAGCCTAAGAAGCTGCCGCAGTACCAAACTGGCAGCCCCCGCGCCGGCTCCTTAGAAAAGGTAATTCGATGTCTGCAACACCGCAGGGATCTCCTGCCCGGCAACGTCCGCCGGGTGGAGAACGTTCGCGCACTGATTCGTTCTTCCTGGAGCTGGGGAAACTTGCGCTGTTCGCCGCAGCCTATCTGGCTGCCTACGGCTGTGCCAGATTCTTCGCCCAAAGAACCGGGACGCGATTGTGGCTTCCCGACTCCGTGCTTCTCTGCGCTCTCCTGCTGGTTCCAAGGAAAAAGTGGTGGCTGTACGTACTTGTGTCTGCTCCCATCCGTTTTATTCCGGCCGTGCATGCTCCGGCTGCTGCATGGTTTTTATGGCTGACATGGGTCAACGATGTAGTCAAAGCTTTGCTGGTTGCGTATCTGCTGCAATATGCAAATGGAAATCCCGTCCGTTTCAACACCGTGCGACGATACGCAACTTATTTAGGTATTGCCGTGATGCTGGGACCGCTGCTCTCCGGCTTTTTCGGTGCGCTCCAACGTCATCTAGCTCTGGGGCATCCCTTCTGGCCGGCTTTTGGGCAATGGTCTCTGGGCGACGCCCTCACCAACGTTGTTCTAACGCCCATGCTCTTGCTGTGGCTTGCGCGGGAATATCGGGGCATGCGTTCCCGTTTATTCGAAGCAGGATTATGGGGAGTCGGCTTCGCCCTTTGTCTATGGTATGCGGTGCTGTTCGATGAATCGATTCTTGCGATCTATGCTCCTTTTCCATTCCTGATCTGGGCCGCACTCCGGCTCGGAACCATCGGCGCATCCAGCGGGCTTTTCTTCACAACGGTGTTCCTGATATTTGGCATCGCGCACCGCAAGGCGCCAATTTTTTCTCTGATGGCGCACGACATGCATTTTCTGCAGTTGTTCCTCGTCATTCTGGCTTTGCCCATCATGTTTGTCGCTGTTCTCTTTGAAGAGCGGCGGCAGGCGGAAGCGCGTCTTCTGGAAAGCCAGGAGGAACTCAATCAAAACTACAAACGCATTCGTGATCTGGCTGGCCGGCTTATCCGCGGACAGGAGGAAGAACGCAGCAGGATCGCCCGCGAACTCCATGATGACATTACACAACAGGTCACCATGCTGACCCTTGGCCTGGATCGCCTGGAAAGCTTGCCGGCTGACAAGCTGGCGGTAGCCCAGGGAGAAGTTGCCGAGCTGAGGCGCACCACTGAAAAGGTGGCATTCAGTGTGCGAGAGGTTGCGCGGCGACTGCATTCCACCACCTTGCAGCATCTGGGTCTCCGCAAAGCGCTGGAAAGTTTGTGCAGGACGTTTTCACAGCAGCACCAGATTGACACGAATCTGGAAGCCGAGGAGCCGGGAAACCTAAGGGATGACATCAGTTTGTGCCTGTTTCGGGTGACCCAGGAAGCATTAAATAATGCCGTAAAGCACGGACACGCCAAACAGATCACCGTGGTTCTGGCGCGAGAGGCAGGGGGCATCCGTCTTCAAATCAAAGATACAGGCATCGGCTTTGATCCTGCCGCAAGGCGTGAAGGTCTTGGCCTGGTAAGCATGCAGGAACGATTGCGCCTGGTGGGAGGAAAGCTCGCCATCAGATCGTCACCCGGCCAGGGTACGGTGATTGAGGCAGTCGTGGATTGTTCCCAACATTCTCCCCAACCAGGCTAGATCGGCATCCGATCTTCCGGCTGATATTCAGCAGCAGCCGACATTGGTCTCTTATCAAAACATTCAATTCAAAGCACTTGACCTTCTGTTGATCCACGGTTGACTGCAATTTTACCTGCCGTTCATTGTTGCCTTTCGCATCCGCCATCATGATTGCCGCAGGAGGTATTACCTATGTGGTTTTTCTGCAAGCCCCTCTCCAGCAAAGCAACACTCACACTTCTTCTTGGCCTGTCGCTGTCTGGACTGGCTCAGTCCCAAACTATCGACCGATCCCGGACTCTCGGCTCCAGCGGCAGTTATGGAAACTTGGATAACGACCTCCGCAGGTCCGTACAGGGACACTATCCCGGCCCGCCCGCCGGAAGATTGCCGTTCGCTCCTGCAGAAACCAACTTTGACGCCGTGTTCGACACCGTGGGGAGACAGCAGGAAAAGTCAGCCACCTACCAGGAGATAGTCGAACGGCAGCGGCTTCGCGCGGCCCAGGAGGACTCCCGCGACGATTTCCAGTGGTATAAGGAATCTGACCCACCGGTTCACGCCAACCCAGACGCCCCGGATCAATCCGAACTGCTCAAGAAATCCAAAGATCGGGACTTAATCTTGCGCAACTTCCGCACGATGTATGTGGATGCCCATGACGCAACATACTTCAGCAATGCACTGATGAAAAGCGCTCTGGGCAAGAACCCTGAATTTCAAAAGCTGAATATCCGGATAGTCGATGATCCCAGCGTGGCTGACGCAGTGCTCAGAGTCAGCTACACGTTTGCCTGGGAGTATCCGTTTGAATTGATGCACCGGAATACGACCATCGTGCTTCTTTCAGGCAAAGGCGAGGGCCCATTTTCTGGTCCGCTGGGCGCGGCCGACGTGGCGCGCAATTTTGTGAATGCGGCTAAGCAATGGCGTGAGGTGAAGAAAGCAAAATCTGACCACTGATGAATGCTGATGACACTGATCTACAAAAGCTTCTCTTCGATCGGTTTTATCAGTGAAATCAGTGGTAAGTTTCTGCAATCGCTCGAACTACATATAGATGACATAAGAACTGTGCCATAGCGCGCTGGGCAGGCTGCCGGGTTTACGCGAAGTCAGGATCACGTTGTAGTCCTGAGAAACCGGCAGCGCGTCAAGAAACTGAGGATCGCGGCTATCTGGCTGGACAGTGGCGAGGTAGCGGAGAAAATCCGCCAGATGCAGGCCGCCATCGTAACAGGAACCGGCATAGGAGAGATCGATGTTTTCAGTGTTGAAGTGGCAGGCCAGTGACGCCGCCAGGGATACCGCGCGCTCGTATGCCGGCATCGACACGCTTCCGGGCTCTGGGTTATCAAACACCAGGCGCAGCCGGCGCTCGTCTTCGCGCGTGAACTCACGCACTTTGAGTTGGCCCGTTTTGGCGGTGGCTTTCCAGTCGACAAAGCGTCCAGGGTCTTGCGGCGTGGCTTCACGTATGCGGTAAAGTTCAGTGCCGCGCCCGCGCATGAAGGAGACAAAATCGCCGGTAATCATGGGCAGGACATCGAGAAAATCGTCCGGCTCAAGCAGCGATGGATAAACGATCAGGTCTCGCTCCAGAACGACTTTGCGGCTCTTGATCAGGAAGGAAAAAGGAAAGCGCGTGGCGATGCTGAATCCCTGCTGGCTATAGTGCCCACGGCGCGGGAAAGCCACTTCCAGTTCAGTGCCGGCCATGCTTTGCGCAGCCACAAAGGTGAAATACACGGGCCGCGTAAGGATGCGTGCCTGAACCGGAACCGGGTCTTTGCGGCTCAGCGTGTAATCCGGCATACGCAACCAGCTTTTCTTCCTGGGGAAGACGAACTCCGTCTTGCGCCATTCCCAACCCCGCCGTTGTTTCTTTTTGTCCGCCGGACTGAAAACTTTTACGGAGAATGCGGGCATCCACAGGCGCGGATTGATCAGGTTTACGCGCAGCTGTACCGGCGTTTTGGCAAAAGCATTCCTGGGTACGATGACATCCAGTTCCAGCCGCCGCAGATCCGCGGCTGAAGCCAGGCCGGAGCCTGCAATGGCAGCGAGCATGGCAGCCACCACGATCCAAAGAAGGTTATTTGCTGTGTTGATAGCGGCGATGCCAATGATGACCAGAACGCCGATATAGGCCATGCCCTCGCGCGTAAGTTCGTAATCCAGGGCGTCTTTCATGCGGGCCGCAGCCACGCGGCGCGCCAGAAAAGGTACGGTCAACAATCCCACGATCAGAGCCAAAGCCAGCGCGCTGAAGGCAAAAATAGCCGTCGCCAGCGGATTGCCGCGCTCTCGCGCTACCGACGAAAATACCGCCGCGGCAAACGCCAGCCCCAGCCCAGCTACGGCCATAAAGAACCGCTGCCAGGCTTCTCGATCGAGGCTCTCCCATGTCGACTTTAAGTATTCCCGCATCTTTGCTCTAGTGTGGCACAACCCGGCAAAATCCCGGTAGTGCCTAAAGTGCTTTGCAGATGGTATGCCGCTTGAGGCTGGCCATTCCTATCCTCAAATTGCCGGTCTTCGAATTGCTGATCGTTAATTACGATCAATAAATTCAAGCACCAGCCGGTTAAATTCCTCCGGCATTTCTTCAAAGGGCAAATGGCCTGCGCCTTCGATCATAGCGAGTTCGCTTTGTGGAAGGGCGTGCCGCAGAGATTCAGCCGAGCGCACGTCCACGGCGCTATCGCGGGTCCCCCAGATCAATAGCGACCGCGCCTTGATCTTTGGGATTGTGGCACGCAAGGCTTCCACGTCATTTTTCCAGCTGCGCAAGGTGCTCAGGATGTTGTTTACCCTCCCGGGGCGCATTACCTGAGAACGATACCCCTCGACAGTTCCGGCCGGCAGGCGACGGGGATCGCCATACATGCGCGCCAGCGCAATGCGATACAGTGGGCGCGAAACAGGCCACACCAGTCGGAGGAAAGCCGTTCCCAGGCGGCCATTCAAGAACTGTATTCGTCCTAAACCTTGTTTTGACCAGGGATTGACTGGCGCAGCCAGCACCATAGAACGTACTTTTGCGCTTTGCGCGGCAAGAAACATTGCGATTGCCCCACCCCACGAGCAGCCCACAACATCCACTTCCCCAAGGTTTAAGCGCTCCAGGAGAGCCGAAACGCGGTTCGCCTGTGCCGACATGGAGCAGTCCAGATGATAAGGCGAATCGCTTTCACCATGGCCCGGCAGATCGACGGCAAAGACCGTGTGGGATTGAGACAGAGCTTCCATGTTTCTGCGCCAACAGAACGATCCGCCAAGCAATCCATGCAGCAGCAGAAGCGACGGTCCTGCTCCGGCGCGAGAGTAGTGGATTTGTTGCCCGTCAATCTCTGCGGTAAGTTTCTCGATCTGCATGCGCTTATGAAGACAACCGCCTTCCTGCTTTGGGCACTCAAATGGATGTTATCGCCTCTGTCGCTTCTGGTTGCGGGGTTCCTCCAAGAAAACCCCGCAACTTTTTGCTCTTTTCCCAGGATTCCAGTCCATCTTCTCCCAAAAACTGTAAATACAAAAATTCACAGCAAAATTCCAATTTCAGTAGCTTTTCAGCAATAAGGTATTTATAATTTTGTAAGTCTAGGCAAACACAAAGCTTGTTACCCCTGTTGAAAGATCTTATGGCATCCCAGTTGCTTCAATCTAGCTCAACCCCTGTGTCTTCAGGCTTCAGGCCCGGGATGGAGAGGTTTGGAAGGCAGCGGATGCGAAAGGATTCCCTAGTTCGTTTCTCCGCCATCGTACTGGCGGTACTCACGGCCGCTTGCGTCGTATTTGCCGTCATCAACTGGCAAAAAGAGTCCCAGTACACCACGCCTACTGACGGCGTTTGGTGGAAAGAGCATTCCGGCTTCCTGGTGGCCAAAGGCGTAGTTCCCAGCGGTCCAGGTGACAAAGCAGGAATCAAGGTTGGCGACCGCCTATTGCGTGTGAACGGCCTGCCCAAAGACCAGACCATCAAAAACCTGGTTGAGTTTGAAAAACATCTTTATCGCAGCGGCGTTTACTCCCGCGCCACATACCTGCTTGACCGCCAGGGCGTTAATGTTGAAATCGGGCCGGTCATTCCGATTCCGGCGGATAATTCTCTTAAACTTGGCCAACGCCTCATCGCACTCATTTACCTCGGCATTGGCTTGTATGTTTTATTCCGGCGCTGGACAGCACCCAAGTCAACTCATTTTTATGTTTTTTGCCTGATTTCGTTTGTCCTGTATTCGTTTCATTACACGGGCAAGTTAAATGCTTTTGACCAGGCGATCTATTGGTCCAGCATTGTCGCGTGGCTATTGCAGCCGGCATTGTTCCTGCACTTTGCGCTGACGTTTCCAAAGCCCCGCAAGCTGCTGGCAAACCATCCGTGGACGATTTCGCTTGCCTATCTGCCGGGAGCGGCCCTGCTGGTAATGCAGATCGTAGCTGTTACGGTCTTTGAATTCACTGAGGCTCTGCGCTGGGACCTGGACCGGCTGCAGATGGTCTACCAGACGGTTTATTTCGCGATTGCCGCCGTGATCCTGTGGCGCACCTATCGCAAAGCCGTCACCCCGTTGCAACAGCAGCAACTCAAGTGGATTTCCCGCGGAACCGTGCTGGCGATTGGTCCTTACACGCTCTTCTACGTTATCCCTTACATCGCCGGAGCATTGCCCACGCCGGGGATGAAGATCTCCGTTCTGTCGCTGGTCTTCCTTCCTGTCACATGGGGCTACGCCATTGTCCGCTACCGGTTGATGGACGTTGACATCGTCTTTAAGCGCGGCGTTGCTTATACGCTGGCTACGGCCGCAATCGTTGTGGCTTACTTTGTCGGCATTGGTAGCCTGGCTGGATCAATTACTACAAAGTATCCGGGCACCGGCACCTTCGGCTTGATCGCGGTCATCATCATCACCGCACTGATTTTTGAGCCGCTGAAAAACTGGATTCAGGTCCGCGTCGATCGCTTCTTCTACCGCAAACGCTATGACTATCGCCGCACGCTGATTGAGTTTGGCCGCGAACTCAGTTCTGAAACCGATCTTCACGCCATGCTGGCGTCGGTGATTGACCGCCTCTCGCGCACGCTGCTGGTTGATCGCATTGCCATCTTCCTGGCCACGGACGCCGAAGCCAATGATTTTGTGATGGAAAAGTCTTTCGGCATCAGCTATGCCGGTTCGCTCGATCTCAGCTTTCTGGTGGTGGAGCGTCCCGAGCAGTATGCCGGGCACATCTTCTTTGACAATACGCGCAAGGCGCTGCAGGAAAGCGTGACCGCGCGTGAAACCATTGCCAAGCTGAACCTGAATTACTACATCCCCTGCACCGTGCAGGGCCGCACTATCGCCGTGATGGGACTGGGCAAGACCATGGCGGGTGACTTCCTATCGAGTGAAGACGTTGAACTCCTGGAAACGCTGGCCGGATACATGGGAATCGCTATCCAGAACGCGCGGCTGTATGCGTCGCTGGAGCAGAAAGCCAGCGAGTACGAGCGCCTGAAGGACTTCAACGAAAATATTGTGGAATCCATCAGCGTTGGTGTGTTGGCCGTAGATCTGGAAGACCGCATTGAATCCTGGAACTCTCAGATGGAAGTGATGTATGCCATGCCGCGTTCGCAGGTGCTCAACGAGCGGCTGAGTGAAGTCTTCCCTGCCGAGTTCATGGAAGAGTTTTACCGTGTTCGCCAGAACCCGGGCATTCACAACCTGTATAAATTCCGGCTGCACACGCGGGCCGGAGACACGCGCATTGCCAACGTGGCGATTGCGCCGCTGGTAACCAGAAAATTTAACGTGATTGGCCGCCTCATTATTGTGGATGACATCACAGAGCGGATGGAATTGGAATCGCAACTATCGCAAGCAGAAAAGCTTTCATCCATCGGATTGCTGGCTGCGGGCGTGGCGCATGAAGTCAACACACCGCTGGCGGTAATCTCCAGCTATGCGCAGATGCTGACCAAGCAGATCAATGGCGATGCGAAGCTCGGGCCGCTGCTGGAAAAAATTACGCGCCAGACGTTCCGCGCCTCTGAAATCGTCAACAACCTGCTGAACTTCTCGCGCACCAGCGCCACGGAATTCAGCGCCATTGATCTGAACAAGATCATCACAGAAACGCTCACGCTGCTGGAGCACCAGCTCAAGACCTCGCGGGTGAAGGTGCAAACCGATTTGTATGCCGGGCTCCCGCTGATCCATGGTAATTCCGGCAAGCTGCAACAGGTGTTCCTGAACCTGTTCCTGAACGCCAAAGACGCCATGGCAGGCAAGGGCGGCACGCTGCACATCAGCACCGCTAACGGTGACAGTGTACAGGTCAATATCAGTGACAGTGGCGCCGGCATTGCGCCGGAGCACATCAACAAGATTTACGATCCGTTCTTTACCACCAAGAACGTTCCGCGTGAAGGCCAGTCGCGCGGCACGGGCCTTGGCCTGTCGGTCACGTACGGAATCATTCAAGAGCATGCAGGCAAGATTCGCGTGGACTCGCAACCTGGCCAGGGAACCACGTTCCAACTGGAATTTCCAATGAGAAAGGCAGTCAATGTCTGAAGCCGCCGTCTTAACTCGCCCCCGGACCGACGTTTCCCACGGCGGTTCAATCCTGATTATCGATGATGAAGCCGGCATCCGCGAGTCGCTGGAAACCTTGCTGGAGTTTGAAGGCTATAGCGTGGAGTCCGCTGAAACCGGTGAAGATGGACTGGCCCGCTTGAGCGAGCATACCTTTGACCTGGTGCTGCTCGATTTTGCGCTGCCTGACCGCAATGGGTTGGAAATTCTGGCTGACATTCGCGCGCGCGATTCCCAACTCGCCGTGATCATGATTACCGCTTACGGCACGCTGGACAATGCCGTGCGCGCCATGCAGAAAGGCGCAACCAATTTTATCCAGAAACCGTGGGACAACGAAAAGCTGCTTGCCGATGTACGCGCCGCTGTGGCCCGTCGCCGCGTGGAAGAAGAAAATGAGCAGCTCAAGCGCGCGCTGAAAGAGCGCTACAACTTTGAGCATATCGTCGGCAAGTCTGATTCCATGCTCAAGATTTTCGATCTCGTTGGACAAGTCGCGCCGAGCCGCTCCACCGTGCTGATCCAGGGTGAAAGCGGTACCGGCAAGGAACTCATAGCCAAAGCCATCCACGCCAATTCAACGCGTAAGAACCATCCATTCGTGCCGGTGAATACTGGCTCTATGCCCGCCGATCTGCTGGAATCAACACTGTTCGGCCACGTAAAAGGGGCTTTCACCAGCGCCATTTCTTCCAAGAAAGGCCTGTTTGAAGTGGCGGACGGCGGCACCATTTTCCTGGATGAAATCGGCACCATGAGCATGGAAACTCAGGCCAAGATTCTGCGCGTACTGCAGGACCGTAAATTCATGCACCTGGGCGGAATCCATGAGTTGCAGGTGGATGTACGGGTGATTGCGGCCACCAATATCGATTTGCAGGTGCTGGTGCGGGAAGGCAAATTCCGCGAAGACCTTTTCTACCGCCTGAACGTGATCACCGTGGACCTGCCGCCGCTGCGCAATCGTGGTGAAGACGTCCCCCGGCTGGTCGGACATTTTCTGGAAAAATTTTCCCGCGAGAACGCCAAGTCCATTATGAACATCGCACCGGAAGCATTGCGTCCGCTCATGGATTATTCCTGGCCTGGCAATGTCCGTGAACTGGAAAATGTAATTGAACGCGCCGTGGTGCTGTGCAACGGGCCTACAGTAGGTATTGAACTGATCCCTGACCACATTGTTGGACGAGGATCGGAAGGCAAAATGTTTGAGCACCGGCCTGACGCCTCACTGTTTGAAATTGTTGAAGACTGCGAGCGCCGCCTGATCGTGAACATGCTGGAAAAATGCGGCTGGAATCAGACTGACGCCGCCGAGCGCTTCCACATTCCGCTTTCCACCTTGAACCAGAAAATCAAGCGGCTCAATATCGAGATCAGGAAGAAGCTCGCTCGGGATTCTTAGGCTCAGTTGCGGTTCGAAACTTTTGCCATATCCGCATTCCTAATAGGACGAGCGCCAGCGCATAAAATCCCGCCTCAGGTTTAAAGTAAGCAGCCACCATGGCCGCTCCCAGCCCTAGCGGAAAGAACATGAGTTGCTCGCCCATTGCGCGACTCGCACGCGGATCGTCTTCATTGATCAGCTTCTTCTTTTTGGCCACGATCCATTGCAGCGTTATCAGGGCCGCCGCCACAAACAGATTGCCAAAGTAGATCTCCTGGGCGGCGCGAGTGTGTAGAAAATGTCCCAGCAGGCCGCAGGAAAACGGCATCACCGCAACCGACATCAGGAACAAAAGGTTCATCCACACCAGCACAATCTGCAGATGACGAACAAAATGCATGGCCAGATGGTGGAGCACCCAAAGCAGCCCGCAATATAGAAATGAAACCATGAAACTGAAAAAAGCCGGCGCTTCCTCGCCAATCTTATGCAACAGTTCGGTGCTGTTCACTGACCTGGGCAGGTCGGGCACCTTTAGTTCCAGAACCAGCAGCGTCATGGAAATGGCAAAAATGCCGTCGGTAAGCGCTTCCATGCGCCCCTTGGAGAGCAGAATGCTATGCAGGAGTTTTCTGATGGAAAGTGGTGGTGTGCTCATTGGGTTGAGATTGTAGCCGACGACTGTTGCAAGCCACAATTGCCTTTCCATCCGCGGATTTGGGCGCGGGCTAACGCTCTGCTATATTTCCTGTTGGATGGAACTGATCTCGCCGTTCGATTTCGCAAAGCGCAGTGTCCTCGCGGTGCAGGAGTACACTCACCTTTCTCTCCGTTCGATCGGTAATCTGTTTCGCAAGCCGTTTTATATGGCGGATACCATCCAGCAAGCCGATCTCATCGGCGTAGGCTCTCTTCCAATCGTGGTGCTTACCGGTATGTTTACCGGCATTGTGCTCGCACTCAACACGGCAAAGACGCTGGAGTCATTCGGTTCACTCTCCATGACGGGACGGCTTGTGTCCTTTTCCATGGTGCGGGAACTGGGCCCTGTACTTACCAGCCTGATGGTAACCGGACGCAACGCTTCCGGCATGGCCAGCGAACTCGGCTCCATGAAAGTGACGGAACAGATTGACGCCATGCGCGCTCTTGGTACCGATCCTTATAAAAAGCTGGTGACTCCGCGCGTGATCTCGACGGTCTTCATGATGTTTTTTCTCACCATCATCTCCGATCTTGTGGGACTGGTTGGCGGATGGATCATTTCTTTTTTCATGCTGGGGCTCGACAGCACGCAATACTGGAACAGCGCGTATCAGATATTGCATTACTCTGACGTGGTTACAGGCCTGGTAAAGCCGGTGGTCTTCGGCTTTATTATTGCCACCGTGGGTTGCTATTTCGGCATGACAACAAAAGGCGGGACCCAGGGCGTGGGCCGATCTACCACGCAGGCGGTAGTGGTATCCTCGGTCCTCATCCTGGCCGTCGATGCTGTCCTTACGCAACTCCTCATCGTTCTGACGTGATCTCTCATGCCTCCGCTGAACAATGCCATTTCGCCACTTGACGATAAGAACCTCGACACGGTCCACAAAGCCATCATCTTTGAGAATGTCTCCATTGGCTTTGAGGAAGCGCCTGTGCTGGATGGCGTCTCTTTTGAACTCAGACGGGGTGAAACCAAGATAATCCTGGGCGTTGCAGGCTCGGGCAAGAGCACGATCCTGAAACTCTGCCTTGGCCTGCTCAAACCGGATAGCGGCAGCATCTATGTTCTGGGCCACGATATAACCACGATGACGGAAGAAGAGCTATTTGATCTGCGCAGCAAGGTCGGCATCGTATTTCAGGAGAGCGCGCTCTTTGATTCGATGAACGTGCGCGATAACGTAGCCTTCCGGTTGATGGAAGAGCATCTTCCCGAGGCAGAGGTGGAAAAGCGCGTGCGCGAGTCGCTGAGTTTTGTCGAACTAGAAGCCGCCATTGACAAGTTTCCCGCAGAGCTTTCCGGAGGCATGCGGCGTCGTGTCGGCATTGCGCGCGCCATCATTACTCAGCCTGAAGTGCTGCTCTATGATTCGCCCACCGGCGGCCTTGACCCCATTACTTCTACAACGATCATTGAGTTGATCATGAAACAGCGTGATGTTTACAAGACCAGCGCGCTGATGGTAACGCATCGCCTGCAGGATGGCTTTACGCTCGCCAGTCACTATTTTGATCCGGCCAGCAAGCATATGAAATCTTCGGATGGAATGCCTTCCCAGGATATCCGCACCAGCTTTATGATCCTGCGCGAAGGCAAAGTCGTGTTTGAAGGCAGCGCACATGAATTGGGCCAGGTGCAAGACCCCTATATAAAGGAATATATTTCTTAGGCTTTTGGCAGGTGAGCTGTATTTGCCTTCAGCAATGCATTCGCTTCTTCAAAACGGCGGGCCATCTTCTCTCCGCTGCATTGCTGCTCCTGCAGCGTTTCCGCATCCCACTCACTGCGTGGAACACCAAAGAAATCGCCGCCATACACGTGCAGCGCGCCGGTCAATTTTGCAATGGGATTGCTGACGGAATGGATAATGTCGCGGCCCAGCGGCTCAGCGTCTTTTTCGCGTAGCGCTCGCGCTCCCGCAGCCTCAACCAATCCATTGCTTCCCGGCACGCGCCGCCAGAAAATATTATCTTCGCGGCCCGTGTAGAGGCCGATGATGGCCCACATCTGGTGATTGTGCGGCAGCAGGTTCATCCATGGCGCCCAGATCACGTTCAGGATTGTGAGATCGTCTGAGCGATAGAGCGTCTGCATCTCCGCCCGCTGCGGCTCTCCGATGGCTTTCAGTACATCTCCGGGTGTGGATACAGCCCGCCGCACCACTTCCTGCACTGCCTTTTGTGGCATATCAGCTTGCAGTGCCGTGCGGCAATCGACAACGAATTGGTCCAACTGAAACATGGTAGAAGTGCGGCTCTTTAGCTTTAGGGCCGCATAAAGTATTTCAGAAACTAATGGGCGCTTAGCCCCTGAAGCAACGCTTATTTCCCGGCTTTGGCTGCCGCTGCGGCCAACGCCCGTCGCGCTGCCAACCGCTCTTGCAGGCCTTTGATCCGCTTTTTTGCCGCAGGCTTTGACGTCAGCTTTTCCAGATGCGAGAGAAACTCAGGATCAACCTGGTCTTTTCTCGCCTGGGCGATGTAGTGGCCAAACTTCGCCCATAGGAAATAGGGTTCGTTATTGGTTTCGAAGAACAACTGCTCGTTCACCGCGCCGCGCAACACCAGGACGGCAACCATGTTCCAAAACGTCATTACCTGGCGAAACCATGCATTCGGCTCCGTGCCATAGCCGGTGACCACCGCCTTGAATTCATCGTAATTCTGCGGCCAGAACTCTGAGACAATAAACTTGCGCGCCGCGCGCATCACCGGCTCTCTGCGCAGATCATAAATCTTGAGAATTACTTTTGCGTCTTCAGCTTTTGCTTTCGCCATAACTGCTTTCGCTCCTGGATTAAACGGCTTCTCTCTGTGTATCTTCTTCGTTCCTGCCTTGCGTCATCCACTCAGGCGTGGGGATGGACCGCGAATAATCGCACTTTACCACTGCTGCTGCGGGCGCTGGTTCTGCCGCCGACGCTGCGCCCTTCTTGCCGCGCGGCTTTTTCTTGGGCTTGGGCTGCTCTTCTTCATCTGCAGACTTCTTGCTGTTGTTGGGACAGACCAGCAGCGATCCTGACTTCAAATGTTTTTCCAGCAGGTATGGGCTGCCGCACTCCGGGCACGCTTCCGGCACCGGCTTGTAGGCCGACGTAAACTCGCACGCGGGATAATTCGAACAGCCATAGAATGTGTTGCCGCGCTTCCGCGCCTTCTTTTCCACCAGCTCGCCATCGGCACACTGCGGACATTTCACGCCGATGAAATTCTGCTTGATGTACTTGCAATCCGGATAGCCGCTGCACGAAATAAATTCGCCGTAGCGTCCATGCCGAAGCACAAGGTTGCGGTTGCACTTGGGACAGAGCTCTTCCAGTGGAACGTCCGGCACGCGCTTGCCCTGATCGAGTCGCCGCGTGGTCTTGCAGTCCGGATAGCCGGTGCAGGCCATGAACTGGCCAAAGCGCCCGCGCTTCAATACCATCACGCGTCCGCAGTTCTCGCAGTATTCATCCTGGCCGGTCTCCGGCATCTCCGCACCGTCAAAGTCAGGAAGGTTGACTGGGTTTTCTTTGGTGAACGTGCAGCTTTCCGGATCATCCTTCTTATAGGCGCTACAGGCGTAGAACGATCCGTGTTTGCCCCACTTGAGCACCAGCGGAGAGCCGCAGCGCTCGCACTTCTCGTCGGTGGGCTTTTCCATCCGCTTCACGTTTTCCATGTGCTTTTCCGCGTAGCGGAGGTCCTTGGAAAACTTTTTGTAGAAGCCGCCTAGCGCGTCAGTCCACTTCTCTTTGCCTTCTTCAATCTCGTCCAGCTCTTCTTCCAGCCGCGCCGTGTATGCAGGATCGAAAATTTCTTCAAAGTTCTTGACCAGCAGATCGGTCACCACCAACCCTGTTTCGGTCGGTATGAACTTGCCGCCGATCTTCTGAACGTACTGCCGCTCCTGGATGGTCGAAAGAATCGTGGAATACGTTGAAGGCCGTCCGATGCCGCGCTCTTCCAGCTCCTTCACCAGCGACGCTTCATTGAATCGCGGCGGAGGCTCGGTGAAATGCTGTTCTGGCTTTAGCTCGCGCAACGTAAGCTTCTGGCCCACTTCCAGCGCCGGGAGCTTATGCTTGAGCGCCTCGTCTTCTTCGTCCTTGGCGTCCTTGGACTCTTCGTAGACTTTCAAGAAGCCTTCAAACTTGAGCACTGATCCGGTTACGCGGATGGTGAATGAATCTGCTCCGTTTTTGGCTTCAATATCAATGCTGGTCTGGTCAAATACCGCCGGCATCATCTGCGACGCCACAAAGCGTTGCCAGATCAGCTTGTAAACTTTGTACTCATCTTCCTGAAGATACTTTTTGATCTCATCGGGATGCCGCGCTACCGAAGACGGGCGGATGGCTTCGTGCGCTTCCTGCGCAGCTTTCCTCGACTTGTATTCATTCGGCTTCTCGGGCAGAAAATCATTCCCATAGGTCGACCCAATCAATTCCCGAACTTCAGTCAACGCGTCAGGCGAAACGCGGACAGAATCGGTACGCATATAAGTAATGAGACCAACAGAGCCTTCGTCGCTGCCCAGATCAATGCCTTCATATAGGCGCTGGGCAATCATCATCACGCGCTTTACGCTGAAGCGCAGCTTGCGTGATCCATCCTGTTGCAGCTTGCTGGTGGTAAACGGCGGAGCTGAGCTGCGGCGGCGTTCCTTCTTTTCAACGTTCCGAACCGACCATTGCGCTTGTTCCAGCGCGCTGGTGATCTTCTTCGACTCTTCCTCGTTCGGGACTTCGGTTTTCTCGTCGCCACGGCCGATAAAACGAGCATCGAAAGCCGGCGGCTTTCCCGCGAAAAGATGCGCGTCAATCGTCCAGTATTCTTTTTTCTCAAACGCTTTGACCTCGCGCTCACGTTCCACAATCAGGCGCAGAGCCACGGTCTGTACGCGTCCGGCGGAAAGCCCACGACGGACCTTGTCCCACAGCAGCGGTGAGACCTGGTAACCCACAATGCGGTCCAGCACGCGGCGCGTCTGCTGTGCGTCTACCAGATTGCGGTCGATTTCGCGAGGATGCTTGAATGCCTCCTGCACCGCTTTCTTCGTGATCTCATTAAAGGTCACGCGATGGAACTCAATCCCGCCTTTTTTCTTTTTCCTGCCGGAGCCGTTTTCGCTGAGTTCTTCTTCAAGGTGCGCGGCAATTGCTTCGCCTTCTCGGTCCGGGTCAGGCGCCAGATACACGGCAAGCGCACCCTTGGCCAGCTTCTTCAGCTTGGCCACAACTTTTTCTTTTCCCGGGATCACCACGTATTCGGTGGAGAAGTCGCCTTCCAGGTCCACGCCGAGCTGGCTCTTGGGTAGATCTTTGATGTGACCCAGCGAGGCTTCGACTTCGTAGTCCTTGCCCAGGTATTTATTAATGGTCTTCGCCTTGGTGGGCGATTCGACAATGACAAGTGATTTTGGCAATGCTCTTTTTTCCTTAATTCAAGTTGAAGCTACCACGGAACTGCTTGTGGGGACAAATTTCCGACGGGCCAGAGGTACTTGGTATTTGGTACTTAGCTGTGCGCCGCAAGCGCTTTGGCCTGCATCTGGTTTTCAACGCTGGTCAACAAAGCCGATAGCATTTTGCGAACCCGGATCAACTCTTTCGAGTTCCGCTCATAAAATTCAGACGTGACAAACCCGAAATCCCGGCAAAGCAGCAAATGGTAATCAAGTTCACTGGCGGAGCCCATTGCAATCCGAATGAAGCGAGCGAACTCGGGGCTGGTTCTACGCCCACAGCCTTCAGCCAGGTTTGCGCCAACAGAAACTGCAGCCCGACGCAACTGCGACGTAAGACCGAACATTTCATCCTTCGGAAATTTCTTGCTGGCTGCGTACAGCTCAAGAGTTAACTTATGTGAGAGCTTCCAAACTTCCAGATCTCGATAATTCCGCATTGCAGCCCTCCGGCCAACTACCAAATACCAAGTACCAAATACTTCAATCTGGCGCTAAAATGCTTTCACATAATTCTTTCCCGCCATCTGCTTCACCTTGCCGCTCATCTCCAGTTCAAAAAGCGCAGTAAAAACCTCCGACGAAGAAATCTGGCCCTCCAGTTTTTCCATGATTGCATCAATGTGTGTTGACTCGTCCTGGCGCAGGATTGACAGCAGCTTCTTTCCCGCCGGACTCAATTCATTTCCAAACAGGCTGCTGGTGGGCTCTTGGTCTGATGCTTGAGGCGCCCATTCGGATTCAAGCTGATGTTTTACCTCGGCCGGTAATTCCTCCCAAACGTCTTCCCATGTTGCAGTTAGCTTGGCTCCCTGCTTGATCAGCGTGTTCGGTCCCCAGGAGTTGCGGGAGATCACATTGCCTGGCACGGCAAAGATTTCCCGGCTCTGTTCCAGCGCGCAACGCGCGGTGATGCGGGTGCCGCTGTACTCGCCGGCTTCAACCACCAGCACACCCAAAGCCAAACCGCTGATGACGCGATTGCGAATAGGAAAATTCTGTGGCGCGGCAAAGCTTTCCAAAGGAAACTCGCTGATCAGCGCGCCGCCGCATTCAAGAATTCCGTCGGCGATCCTCTTGTTTTCGCGCGGATAGATTATGTCTACGCCCGTGCCGAAAACGGCGACCGTCTTGCCCTTGCCTTTGATGGCGCCGCGATGTCCCGCAGCATCGATACCACGCGCCATGCCACTGAAAATGGCCAAGCCGCGAGAAGCGAGATCGCAACTCAGACGTTCTGCCATGCCGATTCCGTACGGCGTCGGGTGTCGAGTGCCGACGATCGCTATTCCCGGCCGCGCCAGCGCTTCAATATTTCCGCGCACATAAAGGACCAGCGGCGGGTCGTAAATTTCACTCAGGCGAGCAGGCCAGCTTTCATCGTCGCGGCAGATAATCTGAATACCCGCGGCCGCAGCTTTCGCAATCTCGTCAGTCGCCAGCTCCAGCGATTTTCCCAGCGCAATGTGCTGCGCGGAGTGGGCCTGCAGATTCTCGGCTTCCAACTCGGTCAGTGAGGCATGAAAGACGTCCTGGATGGTGGTAAAGCGCTCCACCAGCTTGCGCCCGCGAGTGGGGCCAATGCCAGGCGTAAGGGAAAGCGCCAGCCAATAAATTGAGTTCGATATCCCTGCGGAAGTGCTAGCCATGGATCGCGTCACCGGATTGGGCGGACTTTACACGTATATTTAAAGCGCTGTCAATACCGTGTGGTAGCATGCACCCATGAAACAGCTGTTTTTCTTGTGTATTGCGCTGATCTCAGGTGTCGGAGTATTCGCGCAATCACAAAGACCAAATTCTTCTCCGAACGAATTTGTTATCGGCCGTGATACATTTTTTGATTTTGGTCCGCCCTTTGACTATTACGATTTATTTATTGTACGCGACGTGAGCAAGGGTTCATCTGTCGAAAAGATTTCGATGACACCGCCGGCAGGATGTGAAGTACCCGCAAAGGTCGAAATGGTTTCGACGGTGATACAAGAAAGTGTTGCAGACCTTCTGTCTGGGAACCCTTGCGCTATTCCTGAAAAGGCTTTACGCCGCGAGCAGAAACGATGCAAGAAGTGTCTCCGATTTAGTGGTGCAAAAGTGGCCATGCAGCTTCAATGTGGAGACGCCACAAGGATTATCCGTGCAGACATTCTGGATCGAGACTGGTTTGCTCAAAAGCCAGATACTCCTAAATACACTTCCCAGACGATGCAATTGACGTCCCGCCTAGACAAAGTAGTCGACCCAGGGCCGATGGATCAACCAATGTTTCATACAGAGCAGGAAACATCCGGAGGACTTTCAAACAAGGCAATTCCGGATTCCATCATTCAAGATATTCGTTCAGGAAAATATGACTCTCTTTTTAAAGACTCAGAACTCAAACCCTCTGAGCTATATATCCTGTCGCTGAAACAGCAGACTCCACCTGAGATTCAACTGTTGTCCAGCACGCCCGTTAAGCCTGAAGTATTTCCGCTTCCCGAATATCCCAGCATGGCGCGCATCGCGCATATTCAGGGAAAAGTAAATGCGAGACTTGATGTTGGTGCGAATGGAAACGTGACTAGCATTTCTTTTCAAACCGGCCATCCCGTTTTGCAGGCAAGTGTAAAAGACTCCCTTGCCAAATGGAAATTTCCAACCAGTGCAGAAAGCCGCCAGGTTGAAGTTACCGTGAATTTCATATTGAAGTGCCTCGGAACAGCGGAGAGTAATTGTTTGGGCTGGCGTCCTACGCCTGCCACGAATTGCTAGAATAAAACCACATGTCACCTCTCCGCATCTCTGCCATCAGCTTTTTAAATACCGCTCCGCTCATGTGGGACTTTGAAAATGGAGAAACGGCAGCTCGCCTGCGCCAGAGTTTTGAGATCAGCTACACCATTCCATCGCTCTGCGCGGAGCAATTAAAGGAAGGCTCGGCAGACATCGGCATTATTCCTGTTGCGGCTTACACCATGATTCCCGATCTGGTTATTGTCCCTGATGTGGCGATTGCCGCCAAGAATAAGGTCCGGTCAATTCTGCTGGTCAGCAAAGTTTCTATCGATAAGATCCGCAGCGTAGCCACCGACGATTCCTCCCGCACCTCAGCCGCGTTGGTGGAGATCTACCTGAGAAAATTTGTTGGCCTTGATCCCGGCTTCACGCGGCAGAAGCCTGACCTCAAAGAAATGCTGCAGTGGCATGACGCGGCTTTGCTGATTGGCGATCCTGCTTTGCAGGCGCGGACGGACGGCTACTTTGTTTACGATCTGGCGGAAGAGTGGAAGCGCTGGACTGGCCGCCCGTTTGTATTCGCGTTCTGGGCGGTGCGCAAAGCAGCTCTGGAAGGCCGCTCAGCCGAGCCAAACATCGCGCAGGTATTTCAGCAGTCGCGCGACAACGGCCTCACTCGCATCCCGGAAATCGCCGCTGCATGGTCCCCGCGGCTTGGACTCTCCGTCCAGTTGATTTCCGAGTACTTGACGCAGAACGTGGACTATTTCCTTGATCAGGAAAACCTGGAAGGCCTGCAGCTCTTTTTGCGTTATGGGGCTGAGTGCGGGGTACTTCCGCCAGTGCCGGAATTGCAGTTTCTGGAGCAGCACCGGTTTGCTCCCCAGCCCTGATCATCCTGCCTTTTTCGATTATCTTTATATCTGCTGATCTGGCTATCAAACTGCCGGAATCCGCCCAAATTTACTTCTTCTGATATCAGCAAGATCGAGTGTGGCTGTCATTTCTGGCAGCTGTTCCTATCTGCCTTTTCAAAAATACTTGAGTGAGCAATAGCTCCAGAACGGTTGCTCCCTAAGCTCGGCCATGGGGTCGAGCTTTTTTTGATTCGGAAAGCCAATGAAAAAACTCGGACGCGCTTTTATTCCTGCCATAACCTGGCTTCGCGACTATGACAAGTCATGGATGCGCGCGGACGTTATGGCCGGCCTGGTAGCGGCTGCGGTGGTCATTCCGAAAGCGATGGCCTTTGCCACCATTGCAGGTTTGCCTGTCCAAGTTGGTCTCTATACGGCGTTTGTGCCAATGGTCATTTACGCGGTTCTGGGCACGTCAAGACCGCTCAGTGTCAGCACCACAACTACAATCTCCATTCTTACTGCCGCCGATATAGCCAGGGCTGTACCCAATGGCGAGCCCGGAACATTGATGGCAGCGGGTGCAACGCTGGCAGTGCTGGTAGGCGCGATGCTCATTGCGGCCTCACTGCTTCGGCTCGGATTCATTGCCAATTTCATCTCAGATCCCGTGCTGGCTGGGTTCAAAGCAGGCATTGGCCTTGTCATCTTGCTTGACCAGGTACCGAAGCTGCTGGGTTTGCACATTGTGAAGACAGGATTCCTTCGGGACCTTGTATCCATTTTCCAGCATCTGCCGCAGAGCTCGCGGATCACACTGTCACTTTCAGTTGGGACACTTGCGTTGCTGATAGGTCTGGCACGGTTCGTTCCGAAGCTGCCGGGGCCTCTGATCGCGGTGGCAATGGGTATTGCTGCTTCCGCCATGCTGGGCTTGGCACATTACGGCGTCTCTACCGTGGGCAGCATTCCGCGTGGACTTCCCCATTGGAGCTGGCCGAATACCGGCATGTTTGGGCAAATGTGGGCAGGCGCCGCAGGGATTGCCCTGATGAGCTTTACAGAAAGCGTTGCAGCGGCACGCGCTTTTGCTGAGCCGGGCGAGCCGCGTCCACTGCCCAACCAGGAGCTGCTTGCATTGGGCGCGGCCAATGTTGCCGGCGGTCTATTCAGCTCCATGCCGGCCGGCGGAGGAGCTACGCAGACGGCGGTGAATCACAGTTCAGGCGCGCGCACGCAGATGGCGGAACTGGTAACGGCGGGGGTAGCACTAGGAACGCTTCTGCTGCTTGCTCCACTTATCGCGTTGATGCCGAATGCAACGCTGGCGGCAGTCGTCATAGTTTCTTCAGCCAGCCTCATCAAGCCCGCGGAGTTTCGCGAGATAGCCCAGGTCAGGAAAACTGAATTTTACTGGGCCGTTGCTGCTTTTGCCGGTGTTGTTCTTCTGGGAACTTTGCGCGGCATTCTGGTTGCGGTGATCACCTCTCTGCTGGCGCTGGCCCAGCAGGCTTACAGTCCCGCGGTGTACGCACTGGGGCGCAAGCGTGGCACCCAGGTATTCAGGCAGCTCTCATCCAAATACCCGGACGACGAAGCCTGGCCGGGATTGTTGATCCTGCGCGTCGAAGGCAGGGTCTTCTTTGCCAACGCGCAACGCGTGGGCGACAAGATGTGGCCGCTGATCGAGCAGAGGAAGCCATCCAGTCTGGTCATCGACTGCAGTTCCATCATTGATATCGAGTACACGGCGCTCAAGATGCTGGCTGAAGCGGAAGAGAAGCTGCGGCGCGAGGGCGTCACTCTATGGCTCGCAGCCCTCAACCCCGCCGTGTGGACCACCGTCTCACGTTCCAAGGTCGGCCGGACGATGGGACAGGAGCGGATGTTCTCGAATGTGCAGTCCGCGGTTGAGCGATACGAGAAAGTAACGATCATGCAGAAAAGGCCCGATACAGATATGAAAACCAGGTTCAGAGAGGCAGTGTAATGAAATCCAAAACGCATACGATGGAAATTGAAGCAGGAACAAACGGCAACGGAAACGGGAATCACCTCCGCAAAAAGCTCAAGGGAAAAGAGTATGAGAAGGAGTTGAGACACCTGCATACCGAACTGGTGAAGCTGCAACACTGGGTAGTGGAAAAGCGGCTCAGGGTCTGCATTGTGTTTGAAGGACGGGATGGCGCGGGGAAAGGCGGCACGATCAAGGCAATCACGGAACGCGTGAGCCCACGGATATTTCGCGTGGTGGCTTTGCCCGCGCCCACTGACCGCGAGAAGAGCCAGATGTATTTGCAAAGGTACATACGTTATTTGCCTGCAGCCGGTGAAATCGTGATTTTTGACCGTAGCTGGTATAACCGCGCAGGAGTGGAACGGGTAATGGGATTTTGCTCTGAGGACCAGGCGCAGAGATTTCTGCAGGCGACGCCCCTGGTGGAAAAGACCCTGACGGATTCCGGTATTACTTTGCTGAAATACTGGCTGGAGGTGAGTCCCGAGGAACAGACGCGCCGCCTTGAATCGCGCATTGAGGATGGCCGCAAGCTTTGGAAGTTAACGCCGATGGACTTGAAGTCATATAGCCGCTGGTACGACTATTCAAAGGCCCGCGACGAAATGTTTGCCGCCACAGACACGCATTTCGCGCCATGGTACGTGGCGAATGCCGATGATAAGAAGCGGGTGCGCCTGAACATCATCACCCATTTACTCAGCCAGATACCCTACGAGGAACTTCCACGCGAGAAAATAAAGCTGCCCAAGCGGCAAAAGGCCGACGGATACAGGGACCCGGACTTTCCGCATAAGTATGTTCCTGAAAAGTTTTAGATCGGTTTCTTAGGCATATTTCACCGGGCAGGTCAAAATCCCCCTGAATTGGCAGGGATTTTACCGCCTTTACAACTCTCAATTGGAACTGTGCTCTGAATTTGGCATCAAATACTTTGTGCCGCTTCTCATTCTGCTCTCATTAGGCTCATGGTTGGAACGCCTGGGTGGTCTTGGGCTGATCCTGCTGGGTCTGGCCGATAATTCGGTTGTTCCCATGCCCGGAAGCATGGACGCGCTCACCATTGTGCTCTCCGCCCACCAGAAAAGCTGGTGGCCTTATTACGCCATCATGGCGACCATCGGCGGGATCGTTGGGGCCTATGTGACCTATGGACTCGGCTTCAAGAGCGGCGAACAGGCCCTGGAGAAGAAACTTCCTAAAAAAAAGGCAGAGAGAATTTACAGGTTATTCAAAAAGTACGGTTTCGGGAGCCTGTTTGTGCCGGCGCTGCTGCCTCCTCCGGTGCCTTACTCGCCGTTCCTGATTGTCGCTGGCGCGCTGAAATATCCCAAGCGAAAGTTCCTGGTGGCAGTGGGAACGGCCCGCGCTATCCGTTATGGGCTGCTGGCATGGCTGGGATCGATGTACAGCAAACAGATTTTTGGCTTCTTCCACGCCTATTACAAACCGCTCTTCTGGACTCTGATCGGGCTGGCCGTGATAGGTGGGATTGCCGCCGCGTGGTGGACGTGGAAGCGCAAAAGCGAAGGTAAGCCGGTAATCCCGGACGCCAAGGAGCCCAGCACGAGAACAGCCTAGATACGCTCTATTCCTTGAGGTGCAATTCCCCCGTCTTGCCATTAAAAAATGTTTTGTCGTCAGCGTGCTCCGCCATGAACTTTTGCAGTTCCTGCGTACTCGCTGTGATGACCACATCCGTATTTTTACCTTCACCCAGCAGCGTACTGGGCAGCTTCACAATCCCTGCCTGCACGGCTTTTCGAAAATCATCATCATCGATCCAGTCCAAGTGAAGGGTCTTCTCTTTCCTTACCACCTTGAGAATCCAATGCGCGCGGCGAAGGTGCGCAGCAATCTTGCCGCCGGAATCAGGCGCTCCGCTGCTGAATTCCAGATAAGCTGCTTCTCCCAGCTTCAGCAAGGCAGGTTCTATCGTCGGGCCTTCTTTACCGGATTTGACCTGAAGAAAGTAGGGAGCGGATTGGGGATCAAAGCTCTCCTGGACCACATCCAGAAACAAGTGTTCGTTCAGTTTCACCAGCCGGGCGTGGTATACGGTTTCTTCAAGACCTTCAAGTCCTTGTTCTTGTCCGTCATAACCAAAAGGTAGCTTTTCTTGCCGTCCTGCTCCCTCGCCATAATTTCCAGTCCACCCTCTTCACCTTTATCCGGGCCAACCCAGGAACCAAGCAGTGATTCATCGAATGCAGCGTCCTTATCTGTGTACAGGGGATTCAGTGAATCCACAGGGACGCACCCAGTCAGGCACGCCAGCAGCGCGAAAAAGACAAGATGTTTCTTGTTCATGCCGAGCATTGTAGACCAGTTCGAATCGCCGGAAATCGGAATTTTCAACCGCAAAGAGACGCAAAAAACGCAAAGAGGAACCGGTTCAACGCAGATCCCAGAGAAAATGGGTTTCCTAATTCAGATCAGCAGGGTTATCTTGCCTCTGCGCCCTCAGCGATCTCTGCGGTAATTTTATCCTTGCGTTCTTCGCGCCTTTGCGGTGAAGCTGCTCCGGCATTTGGCTGATTGCTGAGCGCTGAATGCTAAAATAAAGGTGTTCATGTCCCTGACCAAACAACAAGCGCTGGACCTTTTCCGCTCGGACGACCTGATCGGCCTGGGTATGGAAGCCGATTCGCTGCGCCGCAAGCTGCATCCGGAAGGCGTGGCCACCTACATCATCGATCGCAATATTAATTACACCAACTTCTGCACCGAATACTGCACCTTCTGCGCGTTTTACGCTCCGGTGAAAGGCCCCGGACGCGCCAAGGGCTACGTGCTGGAGATGGAAACGATCTATGACAAAATCCGCGAGACCGTAGAGCTGGGCGGCACCGGCGTACTGATGCAGGGCGGGCTGCATCCGGATTTGAAGATTGAGTGGTATGAGGAGATGCTGCGCGGCATCAAGCAGCGCTTTCCGCAGATTCATCTGCACTGTTTTTCCGCGTCAGAGATTATCCACTTTGCCGATGTCAGCGGGCTCTCGATTGAAGAAACCATCATTCGCCTGCGTGCGGCGGGGCTGGATTCCATTCCCGGCGGCGGCGCGGAAATTCTGGACGATGAAGTTCGTTACAAAATCGCGCGCCTGAAATGCCTGACCGACGACTGGCTAAATGTTCATCGGACGGCGCACAAGCTGGGCATGCGGACTACGGCAACCATGATGTTTGGCGTGGGCGAGACATTTGAGCACCGCATTAACCACTTCCAGCGCGTTTATGAATTGCAGGAAGAGACCGGCGGATTCACCGCGTTTATCCCATGGAGCTTCCAGCCCGGAAACACCGCGCTGGGCGGACGCCACTGGGAAGAAGCCACAGCAGTTGAATATCTAAAAGTCCTGGCCATTGCGCGGCTGTATCTTTCAAACTTCCAGAATGTGCAGTCAAGCTGGGTCACGCAGGGACTAAAAGTCTGCCAGCTTGGGCTGCGCTTCGGCGGCAATGATGTTGGCTCGGTGATGCTGGAGGAGAATGTCGTGCGTTCTGCGGGCGTCACCAACTGCACCACAGAAGAAGAGCTGCGCCGGATGATCCGCGATGCGGGATTTGTGCCGAAGAGAAGGGATACGTTGTATAGGCAGTTGTTTTTGAACTGATTTTTAGCCGCGAATTGCGCGAATTCTTGAATCAATTGTGTTCTGATTCGGGATCTAATCGCGATGGCTTGGAATATCGACGACAATCATTGCCTGGCTACTCTCTCCGCTCGGCATGAAAAACCCCATTGAGGTTGTTCGATAGGTCCAGCGATAAATTACCTGACCCTTATAACCGGATTCCTGTTTCGGCGCGCCATATTCGTTGCGGAGCGCTGAGAGTATTTTATCGATCTGCTGCTGAGACTGAGCCGGATAAAAGAATACGGCGATGTTAGTCAGCACCCCCTTTTCGAAATTGAAATTCATCCGCGATGGCAGGGTACCCCCGATTGGAGTGCTCAGTAATAGACAGCTCTTGTCTTTTCCCAACGGCTGACACTTGGCGTTCGGGTGAACGGCCTTAAAGGTTTGATAAGTTGCAAAGATTGCCGTTCCCCCAAACGTGAAGGGCTTCGATTGCTGGGCCACGGCGGGAAGACAGATACTCGCAATAAAAAAGATCGAGAGCTTCATCGTTACTTGCCAAAAACGGCAACGGTTCTCTGGGAGTTCCCGTGGCCCTCCTGTCCAACATGCAGGCACTTGAGGCCGTGATCTAACAAATGCTGGCACGATTCGTCGAAACGCTCTATGCCGTCTAGCTGTATGTTGCTGCAGAGAGGGCAAGGTTTACCCATATTGCTGACGACTGTGATAATGGTCTTGGTTGCTGCGGCTGGCATGCATTGGATTCTATACAACGCCTTGAGAGCCTATCCAGTTGTGCTGATAAACTGTGAGCCTCGGGCGTTAACCACTAGGTTTCCCCCCAGTTCTCTCAGCGAGCTAAAGCCTTTGTGTAGGGGGCTTGCTGGCAAAACCCAGAATAAAAATCTAATCGTTTGGTGATAACACGACAATGAACCTGAATGACCTTCTGCTCGCTAAGAATATTGATCCCCAGCAAGTGTTAGTGCTCCGGCATCGACCTACCGAGCCTGAACTGAACAAAGTCCTTCCGCTACTTGCTGCTCAGAAGCCAGACGTATTCAATGCCTACCAACAGACCCAGACAAAAAAGCTCGAAAAGGCAATGCAGGGAGTTGGTTATATCGCTTCGTTCATTGGCCAAGAACCGGGCAAAGCTCTGTTCATCGGCTTATATTCAATCGGCAAATCGCGACCCCTTACAAAAAAGCAATACTGGGAGATTCCGGCTTACGTTGAGATGAAGAAGTTTGGCATGAGGGGGTTCACTGCTGAAGACTCTCGAACATCGGTCCTCTGGTTCGATCTGGCTCTGACAGATTTCCATACCTCTTGGAAAGGCAAGCTGATTGTGCAATGGCCTGGGGGAGAGCGGACTTGGTGGCGTCGGGCGCATCGGAACGAAATGCTTATCGCGGCGATTTTGGAAGATAGTGCGTTGGAGGCTGCTATGCCAGCATGGGATGAAATAGCACTCACCTGGGAGATCCTTAAAATCCTCCCAGGTCGTTGGAGATCCGCGCTTTCACAGTGGCGAGGCATTTACTACATTCTGGATGTCTCCGATGGCAAGGGTTACGTCGGTTCTGCTTATGGCGCTGATAATCTCCTCGGCAGATGGTTGAATTATGCTGCTTCAGGGCATGGTGGGAACACTTTGCTTCGAAAACGTGATCCGCAACAGTTTCGGTTTAGCATTCTCCAGCGTGTCTCACCAGACCTGGATCCCAATGAGGTGGTCAGGGTCGAACGCACATGGAAAGAGCGGCTACGTACACGCTCGCCCTTCGGCTTGAACGACAACTGAGTTTGCAAAAGCGAAGCGGGCCACAGGATAGTTATTCGCGCGTTTTTCGCATATATCTGTGGCTCCGCGGTGTTTCCCCGCCAACTCGCGCCATCCCAGCCGTTCCTAAATGCTTTCTTCTTTTGTTCGTCTATGATGATTTATAATGTGCCGTTTGCGCTGCTAGCTGTTTGGGGGACCATATTTTGAACGTGTGTTTCAATCTTGCGCTGTTGCTCTTTGCCAATTCGCAGAAGGGGCTGGTCCATTATTTTAAGAGCCAATTCATGGATCGGACTTTCAAGGGTCTCTATTCCCCTAATGGCTTTGATCTGGCGCTGCTTATTCCTTATTTCATTGTGATGGTTATCCTGGCCGGTTACGGCATGCACAGGTACGCGCTGGTGTATATGTATTACCGCAATCGCAAGAACCGGACTACCGAGCCTGCGGCAAAGTTTGAAGATCTTCCGCGCGTGACGATCCAGCTTCCGATTTACAACGAGCAGTTTGTGGTGGACCGGCTGGTGGAATCCATCTGCAAGCTCGACTATCCCAAAGACAAGCTTGATATCCAGGTGCTGGATGATTCAACGGACGAAACGGTAACAGTGGCGCAAGCCGTGGTGGATCGCTACGCCGCGCTGGGCCATCCCATTACTTATATTCATCGAACGAATCGCGAGGGCTTCAAAGCCGGCGCGCTGCAAAATGGGCTTCTAACAGCCAAGGGTGAGCTGGTCGCCATCTTCGACGCTGACTTTGTTCCTCCGGAAGACTGGCTGATGCGCGTGGTGCACCACTTTACCGATCCCAAGATCGGCATGGTGCAGACGCGGTGGACGCATCTGAATCGCAATTATTCATTTCTCACCGAGGTCGAGGCGATTCTGCTTGACGGGCATTTTGTGCTGGAGCACGGCGGACGGTCGCGCAGCCAGGTCTTTTTCAACTTCAACGGCACGGCGGGCATGTGGCGTCGCCAGGCCATTGCAGACGCGGGCGGCTGGGAACATGACACGCTCACTGAAGACACCGATCTTTCTTATCGCTCACAGCTGGCAGGATGGAAGTTTAAGTACTTGCAGGACGTGGAATGTCCGGCGGAGCTGCCCATCGAGATGACGGCATTCAAGACCCAGCAGGCACGCTGGGCCAAGGGCCTGATCCAGACAGGCAAGAAAATTCTGCCTAAGGTATTCAAGAGCAAAGCGCCGTTCCGGATAAAGGTGGAAGCGTTTTATCACCTGAGCGCGAACCTGAGCTATCCGCTGATGATCGTGCTTTCCACGCTGCTGATGCCAGCCATGATTATCCGGTCATTTGGCGGCTGGTTCCAGATGCTGGTGATTGATCTGCCGCTCTTCATGGCATCCACGTTTTCCATTTCCAGTTTTTATCTGGTTTCACAGAAAGAGCTTTTTCCTCGGCGTTGGCCGCGCACATTTTTATTTCTTCCCTTCCTTATGGCGCTGGGCATCGGCCTTACACTGACCAACACCCGCGCGGTGATTGAGGCGCTACTGGGCATCAAATCATCATTTAAGCGGACACCCAAATATGCAGTGCAATCGAAAGCTGATAAGGCCCAGGGACAGAAATATCGTCGCCGGCTCGGCATTGTTCCGTGGCTGGAGCTGCTGGTGGGAACTTATTTTGTCGGCATGTGCGCTTACGCTTTTACCAGCGGCAATTACTGGACGATCCCGTTCCTGCTGCTTTTTGTGCTGGGATATTGGTACACAGGCCTAATGTCATTGCTGCAAGGCCGGTTTGAACGCCGTGGTGGGGCCGCGCGCGAGCCCCATACTAAGCCTTTCCCCGTGGGCGTCTAAGAGCTTTTCCCCGGTCGCCCGGCGAGCAGCTCTGGTATGCTAGCCGCAAATGCTGATGAAGGCCCTGTACGTCCTGTTAGCGCTTTCCATCGTGGCCATTGTGGCGGCGGTGGGCGCCATGGTGTGGCGACTGCGCTGGCATTTGCAACGGCCTCACGTCGTCCCGCCGACCTCGGTGGTGGAAGTGGCGCCGGAGCAGGAACCTGTAGAAAAAGCTTAGCCTGATTACGATTTCTGAACGCCTGATCCAAGGCTGCTGTGAAAACTTTTACACGATCACTTTTACTGTCATTTTTACACTACCAATAGATTATTCCGCTGCCCGCATGAACGCTCAGAGTGTTGTAGGATTTCAACTATGTCATCTTCGTCTGTATCTTCCGCCGTTCGCGAAATTTCTGTCGCTCATAGCCCTGACTCTGACGACGCTTTTATGTTCTATGCCCTGGCCACCAATAAAGTGCGCGTGCCGGGTTTGAAGTTTTCTCACACGCTTACGGACATCGAGACCCTGAACCGCAAAGCCATGGAAGGTTTTTATGACGTGAGCGCCATCTCCTTCCACGCTTATCCATACGTCCAGGATAAATACGCGCTGATGCCCTGCGGCGGAAGCGTGGGCGAACAGTACGGGCCGATGGTGATTTCTCCGCGGATGGTCGGACTGGAAGAGCTAAAGACCATGAAGATTGCTGTCCCGGGCACGATGACGACGGCATACCTTGCGCTCAAATTGTTTGCGCCAAAAATCGAAACCGCCGTGGTGCCGTTTGATCGAATTATTCCTGAAGTTTTGGCCGGCAAGTATGAAGCTGGATTGATCATCCATGAAGGGCAGCTCACGTATGAGCGCTCAGGACTCAAGCGCATTCTTGATCTGGGAAAATGGTGGCATGAGCAGACCGGACTGCCGCTGCCGCTGGGCGGAAACGCGATTCGCCGCGAACTGGGGCGGGAGTTGATTGCGCAAGTTACACGGGCTTTGCGCGACAGCATTCAGTATGCGCTCGATCATCGCGAGCCGGCGCTGGCTTATGCTATGCAGTTTGCGCGCGACCTGGATACGCAGATGGCAGACCGCTTTGTGGGCATGTATGTGAATGATCGGACGCTTGATTACGGTGACGACGGTAAACAGGCCGTGGTGAAACTTCTGGACATGGGTTACCAGGCCGGCATTATTCCGCACAAGCCTGCCGTCGAGTTTGTGTAAGGTCAACTTCGCCGCAAAAGATAAGACGCAGGCCAAAAGCCTGCGTCTTTTTGTGTCATTGAATCTTAGTATCTGCGACCGCCGCCACCACCACCGCCGCGATTGCCGCCTCTTCCACCGCCGCCACCGCCGCCACGGCCATAACCGCCGCCGCCACCGCCACCGCCGCGGCCATAACCACCACCGCCGCCTCCACCACGACTGAAGCCCCCTCCACCGCCGCCGGTTTTGGGTCGAGCTTCATTCACGTTCAACGCGCGCGATCCCAGTTGGTATCCGTTCATCGCGCTGATGGCTTTTTCGGCTTCTTCGTCATTTGCCATTTCTACAAAGCCAAAACCGCGCGGCTGGCCGGTATCGCGGTCCTTTAAAACAGTTACGTTTTCGACCTGCCCGTAAGCTGCAAAAGCTTGCCGAAGTTCATCTTCAGTGACGTTAAAATCCAGGTTGCCTACATAAATATTCTTCATGCGATCCTTCTTTACTGGAGTGCAGGCGCTTAGCTACGGGCGATTCGGTCCTTACTCAAACAAATGACAATAAATCTTACCTGCCATTCGCGCCTGTTGAACCCCATAAGCGTACGCCTGAGGGGGGAAAAGATGCAAATAAGCGCGGCAATTTCTAACTCGCCAAAATGCGCCACTTCCAACTTTGGATTTTTGAGATTCGGCAAACGCCAGGGACTATAATTCCCGGCAGGAGGACTGCCATGTGGCCTCTAAGTATTTTCTTATTTTTCGCGCTCGCTTCTTCGCAGCAAAAACCACTCGACGTCTCCCAGGATTTTCGTCACCTGCAGCTACCCACTGTCCAGCAGAGAAAGCTCGATGAAACACAGGCACGCAAGTCGATTGACGAGAGCCAGCGCAATACGTGTTACACAATGCGGAGCTATTTCTTTCGCCGTCAGGATGGCCATGCCCCTGTGCGGGCAGGCATGACAACCTGCACACCCGCCCTCGTCCTGCAGCAAAGAAAAGTATCGCCGGGACCGAGTGTGAAATATGTTCCGATGGGCGCAAGCCAAGATGAAAAGTAGCAAGCCACAATGAAAAAGTAACGCGACAGCCGCCACCCATTTTAATAGATGGGCCAAAGACTTGCGATGACGGCTGCGACCGGCCCGATGCATTCTCTGGTCAGTTTTCACACTGCATTAACATTGGCCTTGTACCCTTGGAGTTATGGGTGCCCTTAACAGAACGCTTCCACGGATAGAGCAGCCGGCAGAAGAAGAAACCGCTGCTGCGGTAAGCGATAAGCAAAAAATTTTCGTCGTTGAAGACGATGCTGATATTGCGCGTCTTGTGCGCCATCATCTCGAGGCCGCTGGATATCGCGTGCGCGTTTATGCCACCACGCACGCCGTACTGGCAGAAGCACTGCGGGAAAGTCCTGCTTTGCTGCTGCTGGATATCATGGTCCCCGGCGGCGATGGAATCGAACTCTGCCGCCAGATACGCCAGTCGGGAGAAAAGCTGCGCGGCACGCCAATCGTGTTTATGACGGCGCGCACCAGCGAAGCCGATCGCATACGCGGTTTGGAAATCGGCGCGGACGACTACATCACCAAGCCATTCAGTCCACGCGAACTGGTAGCGCGTGTCAAAGCAGTTTTGCGCCGCTGTGAGGTCCCTGCATCTCCTGCGGTAATCCGGGCCGGCGAACTAGAAATTGATGCGCTCGCCATGGTGCTCACCGTACGTGGCGCGGTCATTACCGTCACCGCCACGGAATTCCGGTTGCTGCACTATCTGGCCCGCCACGCAGGCCGCGTCTTTACCCGTGACCAGATTCTTGATGCAGTCTGGAAAGACACCGCTTTCGTGAGTCCCCGCTCCGTGGACGTATATGTAAGAAAGCTGCGGTCCAAGATTGAAGTTGATCCGGAACAGCCCCGCTATCTGCGCACTGTGCGCGGGGCGGGATATCGTTTTGAAGCACCAAAAAAATGAATCCTGCTTAATCCCTTCTCATCTCATGTGCATAAGAATCAAGCGCTTTGCGATGTTTCATGAAAACTGCTTTTAGTTTTCATTCCTCGTTAACCGGCCGGTGGTAGGCTTCGTCTAATAAGTAACCACAAAAAAGGGTGTTGTAATGGCTATTCAGGCAACAAAAGCGCAGACGGTGGAAAGTAACATCAATCATCTACTTGTAACCATGGGCGGCAAGGTGGATGAATCGGTAAGCCGCGCGATTGCGGGCCTTCTGCACACGGACTCACACGTGCTTGCAGGCGTGCCGGGAAGTTCTGTGGCAATCCAGGAACTGGAGCACACACTGGACCAGGCAGTCTTTTCAGCGCTGGAAACTGGCGCTCTGGGAACGGCTGAAATCAAACGGGTTACATCAGCGGTAAACATCGGCAAAGATCTCTCGCGCCTGGGCAAGCTTGCGTCCAATTTGGGACGCAAAGTTACAGAAGTTGGCAAGCACAATGAGCATGAAGACTTCTCCCGTCTCCAACCGCTGGCAATCGCGGTATCTCATCTCTGCCGGCAGACCTTGCGATCCCTGGCGCGTCTTGACCCAGTGCTGGCGCGCAACGCCGCAGAAGGCGGAGCTTCCGTGGATGCATATCGCGACTACGTTTTGCGTGGCCTGAGCCGTCCGGAACAGCATGTTGCGGATGAGCAGGATCTCCACCTGATTTTTGCTTCGCGCTGCCTGGAGCAGATAGCCGACAACGCAATTCATTTAGCAGAGAACCTGGTTATTTTCCTCGAAGGCCAGAATGAGCGGGAACACCGCGAGAGCATGGCTTCCTGAGAAGCGCCTGAATCGGGCAGGAATTCGCACAGGATTCATAGCGCTTTAACCCTCTATTCACAATGTCTGTTTATAAATTGCTATAGCTATAGACGGACAAATGTCGAATCAAGCTGCTCCTGGCCAGAGGAAGATCGCTTGAGTGAATGATTACTCAGACCCTGATCGCCTAGACCAAGAGTGGCAGACAAGGTACGTGCAGTAATGACCACCCCGGCAACTCTCCTTCCGCAGGAATCTACAGTGCAATCTCATCTGGTTGACCTTACGTTGCAGGCCTGTTCCGTGGCCAAGGACGAGGTCACGCACGCGATTGACGCACTGATCAACGGTTCGCAGCTGGCGTTGATGGCCGTCCGCAAATGCGAAGAGCGGCTGGACAACATGGACCGCGAAATGGACGAGGAACTGGCCACGGTGATCACGCAGGTAACGCCCCTGCAAGCGCGGGAGCTGCTGGCGTGCATGAAACTGATGCTCGACCTTGAGCGAGTGGGAGACCTTATCGCCAGCTTCAGTGAGCGCTCAGCCATTGTGCGCAACCGCATTGATATGGACGATATTGAGCAGCTCACCAGGATGGGCTGCCTGCTGGAAAATATGCTCAGTACCATGGTGAAGGCTTTTGCCAGTCGCAATATTGAGCAGGCGCTGCATGTTCTTCGAACCGACTCTGAGATCGACCGCCTGCGCAACCTGATTGTGGTACGTCACACGGAAAATGCCGAGGGCCTCAAAGGCCCGGAAAGCCTGCACGTGCTGGCCATGGCCAACTCCCTGGAACGCGCCGGCGACCACATCAAGAACATGGCTGAAGAGCTCTGCCACCTCGTCACCGGGCACACCATCCGCCATCTGGTCCGTGCCAAGGACAAGCCGATTGAGCAGCTCTTTTTGAAGTGGCTGGCGAAGCAGAACTCTGCCCCGAGTGAGTAAA